>Ga0209362_1000274_pt1 | contig 47383 bp, 34 predicted proteins | sample SaaInlV_165m_DNA_FD_184680 | JGI IMG/M metagenome (GOLD analysis project Ga0209362, IMG submission 184680) | Marine microbial communities from expanding oxygen minimum zones in the Saanich Inlet - Saanich Inlet SI037_S3LV_110m_DNA (SPAdes)... | ecosystem: Environmental > Aquatic > Marine >... | reverse complement strand
GATGTTTCAGCGACTCGATGTTTCAGCGACTCGATGTTTCAGCGACTCGATGTTTCAGCGACTCGATGTTTCAGCGACTCGATGTTTCAGCGACTCGATGATTCAGGGAGCGGTGATCAGGACTTCGGTTTGCCGCAACTCGGTCACTGTTTTTCCAGTTTCACCGCATCGATGGTGATCTGTTTCGGGTGCGATGGCGGAACTGTCAACAGGTAAAGCGACAGCAGGTCGGACCACTCCAACGACTCATTCATCGACAACTGCTTCGTCAGGTCGATGCGGAAGTGATTCCAGCCCGGTTTCTTGAGGGTGAAGTGGTGGTAGTAGCAGTTCCTTCGCAGCAGCCCTGCGACCCCTCCGGCGCCCGCCCACGCCTGGTTGGGGCTGATCGCTTCGGTGCCAAAGAAGAGCGTGAACTTGCCAAAATTGTCATCCTCGTTGAAGATGGAGAATCGGATCCAGCGGTAATCCTCCATCACCACATCTTCGATGGTTGCGATCGGAAGACGACCAAAACTGAGGCCCGCAAAACCCTGACCGCCACCGGAACGCCACTCGAGCGCCCCTTTTCCCTCGAAGATGCGCTCGGGATCGCGGGTGATGCGACTTCGGTCCTTGGGTAACGCCTTGCGTGCGGCTTCCTCGACCTCGATCGGTGTCTCCTCGAAGGTCGCAAGATCGAGGAAAAGTTCGGGATAGACCTTCTCCTCCAGGGCATCGATGGCGGTCGCCAGCGGAGTTTCACCATACTTCTTTCGCAGTGTGGCGACCGCACTCCACGCCTTGCGGTAGGCGCCCTTCTGCAGATCTTCAGTGGCGCGGTCCAGTGATTTGCCCCCCTTGCACGCCTTCTCCCACGCCTGGATCAGCTTTCGCGAGCGGCTATCGGCACTGGCCTTGCGTGCCACGGCAAAGGAGCGGCCCGCAGCGCGCCAGGCGAGCTGTTCAAACTGTTCTTGTCCCTCGATGAAACTCTTCTTCCCCTCGTCGCTGTCGAAGGTGGGGGGGTCGACCTTTTCTTCAGCCGGATCTTCAGCGGAATCCTCGTCGAAGGAGAGGGACATCCAGGAGAGAGACATCCAGGAGAGAGGCATGCAGGAGAGGGAATTCGTCGAGGGGTTGCGCCACTGCTCGCCTTCGAAGGCGTGAACCGATGGAACTGCGACCGTGCCGATCGTCAGCACTAGCAGCAGTAGAGTGGCGGAGCAGCAGGAAATCGAAGAATTTAATTTTGTCGACCCGACGAAGGAAGCGGATTCGGATGCAGATTCCGAAGCAGATTTCGACGAGACGGAGCGGCCGCAAGGATGGAGTCGATGCATCTGGATCTCCTGTTTTTCATCGGGAACTCCTGCGGAAGGGGTCCCTGGATGGCGACTGCGAAGATTCGAACACAGAAATTTCGCTCTGGCGCCGTTGTGCCGCTATTCTAGGGCCCTAGGAGGATTCATCCAGTGGCACCGAAGGTGAGACGACCGAAACTGAACTATTGGATCGCTGGGATCGGTGTGTGGCTCTCTATGCGGGGGCTCCTGCTCTTTACAGCGGTGTGCCTGGCCAGCTGCGATGGAGGTGCGGGGGGGCCACAAACTGGCGAACCACAGCATAGCCGACCATCTGCTGGCGACCCGGTAGCCTCGCCGCCGCGCTCGGCCGCTGGCGTCGCGACTCCCACTGCCAGTCTACAGAGGTCGGACCTGCCAGATGTCACCGAAGAGATGCGTGAGAATGCGGCAGATCAGGTGATGGGTTCCTGCAGTCGCTGCCACGCTCCGCTGCCCGCAGATGTCTTGCCTCGCCATGCGTGGGAAAAGGTCATCCTTTCGATGGCAGAGATGGTGGGCGAATGGGGACAGCCCGCCGCCAGCCCCGAGGAGTTGGCCATCGCCTTGCACTGGTACGAGAAAAATGCTCCCGAGAGTCTCGAGTTCACGCGCCATTTGCCGGAAGTGAATCTGCAATTCGAAACGATCGAACTGACCCCTCGCGGACTGGAGAAGGAACGCATCCCTGCAGTCTCGGATCTGCTTCGATTCGAGCAAGAGGATCGATCGGCTCGGGGAATCCTCGTTTCAGAACTGCGCAGCCGTCGGTTGATGCTCTTGCCACTCGGGCCAGCGGGATCGATGCCGTTGATCCCGTTCCTGCCGGCGGTCGATTTTCGATATCCCGCATCCCTGAGTCATGGGGACCTCGACGGAGTGGGGGGGCCGGATCTGCTGATCGCATCGATCGGTGGAATGAATCCGGGCAATGAGATCCAGGGAGGGGCCTGGCTGGCACAGTCGGGACAGGGGCGCTGGAGTGGCAAGCGAGTCGGGGATGCACTCGCTCGCGCTTGTGATCTGAAAGGGCAGGATCTGGATGGGGATGGTGATGTGGATCTGGTGGCCTGCGCTTTCGGTTTTCGCGGACCGGGACAGTTGCTCTGGTTGAAGAATCAAGATGGCGAGTATTCCCAGCACCAGATCGATCGTCGCGATGGATTCGTGGCGGTCGAGGTGGAAGATATCGATGGAGATGGTGATGCCGATCTGATCGCATTGCTCTCGCAGCATCACGAGATGGTGATGCAGTTCACCAATGACGGATCCGGTAACTTCACCCCCCAGGTGTTGCTGCAGTGGCCTCATGCGGCCTGGGGCTCATCCGGCATGGAACTGGTCGACCTCGATGGAGATGGGGATCGTGACCTGGTCCTGGTCAATGGCGATACCCTCGATGACAACACACCGAAACCGACTCACGGCGTTCGCTGGATGGAGCGGATCGGTTCCACTTTTACCACCTTGCATGAAATCTTGCGCTTACCCGGCTGCGAACGCGCTGCGGTGGGCGATCTCGATGGTGATGGAGATCTCGATGTGGTGGGTGCTGCATTCATGCCCCAGGTCGACCCGGCGACCTGGAAGAATTGGGACTCGCTGGTGTGGGCGGAGAATCAGGGGAATGCCCGGAAGTGGCAGGTGCGGACGCTGGAAGTGGGCAACCCGGTGCACTCCGCCGTGTTGATCGAGGATGTGGATCAGGACGGCGCCGCCGACATCGTACTGGGCAACTACGTGTGGCTGCGGTCGGACCATACTCCTTCGGCACGGCGCGACTACCTGACCGTCTGGCGCCGCAGCCGCTGAGGGGCCGGGCGAGGTGAGCGAGCGTTACCCTCCATCGTTAACCAACGACTCCCTGTTCTTCTGGACGATCTCTGGGTGGATCATCTTCGGGTGAATCATCGGCTGGCGCAGGATCGACCTGCTGCGGTTCTGTCGGCAACAGTTGCAGCTGTTGCTCGACCTGTTGAAGCAACTGCTGGTACAGTTCGGCGGAACCCGGTTGCAGTCGCTCGGGGTTGACCATCCGGAGCAATCGCATGGCGTTGCGTGGCTTGCGTAGTTTTTGTTGCACACGCGCCTCGAGGATCGGTGCCAGCGAGCGATCGGGATCGATACGACGAGCGCGTTGGAACGCATCGAGTGCCTTGTGCAGATCTCCATGACTCTCCAGCAACTGTCCGAGATTGATCCATGCGCCGCGATAGCGCGGCTCTTCCGCCACCGCTCGCTCGAAACAGATCCGTGCCTCCAGTGGATCGACCGGCGCCAGCAACGCACCCAGACTGTTCCAGGAAGGGGAGTGATCTGGCCTGGTGGTGGTCGCCTGACGGAACAGTTCGAGGGCCCGCGGTACATCTCCGGCTTGCTGGGCGAGGTGTCCCAGGTTGTGCAGTGCCCGCACATCGTCGGGATCCTGCTCGAGACTGCGCTGGTACCAACGAGTCGCCTCCTCCGGTTCATCTCGCTGTTCGTGGACATATCCGATGGCGACCGGGTCGATGCAGTAGTCCTCCACCAGTGCCCGGCTCGGCACTGGAATCGCCAGCACCAGTAGCCACATCCCGAGGTACAGAAACAGCGAACGCCATCGCAGTCCCAGGGTGGCCAATCCACGGCCTGCGACGATGCAGCCGAGTGCCATCAGGGGAACCCGGTAGCGACCTGCGATGAAAAAGGCCCAGGTGGTCAACAGCAGCATCAGCATCGCCACCCGAACCGGCCACTCCTCTTCGGCTAGGCCTCGTCGACTGATCAGTAGACCCACCAGGATCAACGCCACCAGCGGGCCGCTCGCTCCGGGGAGCCAGGAGAGGATTCTCAGAAGTAGATTTCGTCGAGTCTCTTCGACCAGATTCTTGTTGTTGGGGACATCCCGTGCCGAGATCAACGCGGCGCCCTTGCGCACCATTTGACCCGCCCACTGCAGTGGATCGGCCACCATCTCATCGAGTGCGAGCTGGTAGTAGTGACGACTTCGTTGCGATGGATTGGGTAGGTGAGAGGTTTTTTCCAGTAGCCGATTCCAGCGTGGTCCGGCGGCGACCGAGGTCAGTCCATCTTCACCGATGTCATCGCCGGAGCGATTTCCGATGTAGAAGTTGATGCCGCCGTTGGAACTGATCAGTACCAGATCGTCACCACTCTTCCAGTTGAGCGTGGCGATCGGTAGCAAGGTCAGGGCGCAGGCTCCCAGCAGTGCACCGGAGTGCACCAGGCAAACGCTCCAGCGACGCGGTTGTAGCAGTGCCAACAATGCCAGGCCCACGGCTACTGGTAGACCGGTTGCCCGGGTGATGGAAGCCAGGCCGATCGCCATGCCGACCTGGATCCAGCCACTCCAGTGGCCTGTAGCCAGCGCGTTTCTGGCGAGGGAGACGCTCAACAGGATCAGGAATGTGAAGACGGTGGTATCGAGCATCTGTCCGCAGAAGAAGACCGGCATCGAGGCGATCGCATACAGCCCGCTCGCCAGCAAGGCGGCTCTACGACCTGCGGTCAGCGCGGTGATCTGCAGGATCAGCAGGGCGGAGATGGAATCGAGAAGGCACTGGAAGATCTTCACCGTCCAGGCGAAGGAGGCAGGGACTCCCTGAGCAGTACTGCCGATGTCTGACCAGGGCAGCGCCAGCAGCGTCAACAGTGCCGGGTAGCCGGGAGGTTTCCAGTATGGCGTCTCGTGTTGTGGGCCGTGTTCGAGAAAGCCACGCGCTTGATCGACATTGGTCTGCTCGTCGATGATCGGATAAAGAAACGCCGGATCGGACACGCTCGAATCCGCCACCGACCACAGTCGGATGGAGAAGGCCAACAGGAACACCCACCAGCGAGTCCGTGGGGATGGGATCCAGAGATCTGTCATCATCCAGTTCTCAACTTCCGACTACTGCAAGCCTTCCCTGAATTCGATCGAGCTCTTGATTCCACTGACCATCTGGAAGGATCTTTCGGGATCGAAGTGGCCTAACTTCTCAGGACCTTGACGAGTGAAGCGGTAGGTCGCTCCGGCGGAGTCGTAGGAGCCGATCACCTGGAATCCGGCATCGTAGATGTTGTGGATCATGGTGGTGATCTCGGAGCCGCCGTCGAGCACCGTCACCTGGCGGGAACCGACGAAGCCGACCAGTTCACCCGCGGTCATCGCTCGGCTGTAACTTTCCTCGGTCACCTGCGTCGAGGTCGAAGAGGATCGGGCGCTGCCGGACGAGGAAGGGGTGTCGGTCCTTGTCGCTGTCGGGGAGCCGCAGCCGCTCCACCCCAGGACCATCAACAGTCCGAGTGGCAAGATCCAGCGGTGGCGAGATCTTCCGATCTCTGGGCGGAAGATCGATCGATCGCAGTGTCGGGAAACGGGGTTGCTGGAGAAGTTCATTCTTCTCTTCCTTCCGGGGAGATACAGTCTCTGGTCGGGCGGTGATCCTGCGGTAGGATCCGATCCGGGGAACTGGACTCGATCCAGTCACCCGAAGAAAGGCACCTCGATGATGCAAAGCCTATCGGAGCAGGCCGAACTCTTCTACTACCTCTTCCAGTGCATCTTGTGTCTGGTATCCCTGCTGGTGATCACCATCGGATTGCCCGGGCAGCTGTTGCCGGGTCTGGCAGCACTGGGCGTGTGGCTTTTGGGGTGGGGTGGAGAAGAGACCGATCTTCCGGCGGTCAGCCAGGAGGTGTGGTTCTTGCTGGGCGGTGCAGCGCTGGCGGAACTGGTCGAATTCGTCTCCGGCTGGTTCGGCGGGCAATCGGTCGGGGCGACGCGCCAGGGGTCGGTGGGAGCGATGCTGGGTGGCTTCGTCGGCGGGATCCTCGGCAACTTGATCCTCCCCATCATCGGGGGGATTTTCGGCATTCTCGGCGGCACTTTTATCGGTGCTTACCTGGCAGAGAAGCGTGCACTGGAGCAACAACAACGCGATTCGGCCACTTCGAGCGATGATCAGGAGAAGGCGATGAAGGTCGGAATGGCGTCTCTGATCGGACGGATTCTGGGCCTGATGGCGAAACTGGCATTCACTCTGGTCTGCCTGTTCTACTTCATCGGTCAGTTGATCTTCTAGCCGCTCCGGCACTTTGCTGGTCTCTGTGGATACGCCACAGGACCTCTCCAGGACGAGGGGAATCGGCAGTGCTTTCCGGCTCTTACTGCGGCTTGCTTGACAGATCTGACAGGGGGGATATATTTCAGTCTCTGGCCGACGGTAGGGTGAGATCCATTCTCACAAGACGGTGGGCCAGTAGGATTCCCTGCGGGGAATGCGTCGAGGTTCGCGACTACTGGGGAAGTAGCTCAATTGGTTAGAGTCCCGGCCTGTCGAGCCGGTTGTTGCGGGTTCGAGTCCCGTCTTCCTCGCCAGTCGCGAACCTGGACATCGTTTTTCTTCCTTCTTTCCATCATCTTGTGATTTCAACTTCTCACTTCAGTCCATCGATCCCCCTCACCATCCATGACATCGATGTCATCGCATCTGTTGACTGCTCGTGAGTTCAGATCCTGCTGCGGATTCGATTCTCAGGCGAATCCTATTCATCTCCAGCGACGATCCCCATTCCGATGGTCCCATCTTCTGTAATCCACATTCTGGATTCCGCGACAGCGTGAGCGTCCTTCCCCATCGGTCCGACGCTGCACCCTTGCACCGGAGGCGGGTCCAGAGGATGCTCCGGGTGGAAGTGAGGTTTGTATGACGGTGGGAGTCTGTTCCTGGTCATTGCGTCCTGAAGGACCGGATGATCTGGTCGCAAAGGTGCTAGAGACAGGCGTGCGCGCAGTCCAACTGGCTCTCGATCCGCTGCGCCAATCGTGGGGCGTGGTCGAAACCCTTTCTGCGCTCGATGGTGCCGGGATCGAGGTGCTCAGTGGCATGATGATGATGGAAGGGGAGGACTACTCCACCTTCGAGACGATTCAAGTCACCGGTGGTGTTCGTCCGCAGCAGACCTGGGAAGGCAACCTGGAAGCCGCTCGCGTCAACGCTCGGATCGCCAGGGAGGCGGGCATCGATCTGATCACCTTCCATGCTGGATTCATTCCCCATTCCCCCGATGACCCGGAGCGAACTCAGATGCTCGATCGCTTGAAGGCACTCTCCGCTGAATTTCAGCAGCAGGATTGCCGGGTGGCGCTGGAAACGGGGCAGGAATCGGCCACTACCCTGGTCACTGTGATGAAAGAACTGGAATCGCATTCGATCGGTGTCAACTTTGATCCGGCGAACATGATCCTCTACGGCATGGGAGATCCGATCGCCGCCCTCGAATTGCTGGTGCCATACATCTCCCAGCTTCACATCAAGGATGCGTTCCCGTCTGCAGTGGCAGGCGAGTGGGGGAGTGAAGAACCGGTGGGAGCAGGGGCTGTCGATTGGTCCGCTTTCTTCGCCCTGATCAAGCAGCAATCGCTGGATGCGGACCTGGTCATCGAACGGGAGGCGGGAGATCAGCGGGTGGCCGATGTGGTTCAAGCGCGCCAGCTGATCGAGGCGCAACTGGGAGGGATATCGCGATGAGCACGTTGGGCATCGGAATCATCGGATTTGGATTCATGGGTCGTACTCACCTCGAGGCGTATCGAAGGGCTGCTGCGGATCGGTTTGATTGTCAGGTGAAAGCGATCTACAGCCTCGATCCGCCAGGATTTGGAGGTGGGGGCAATGTCCAGACGGGCGCCGATGATGAAGTCGACCTCGATGCCCTGGGGATTCGCTGGAGCGAGCAGATCGGGCAACTGCTGGAAGCGGACGATATCGACCTGGTCAGCATCTGCACCCCGACCGATACTCATATCGATCTGGCCATCGAAGCGCTTGAAAAGGGCAAGCATGTGTTGCTGGAGAAGCCGGTCGCCTTGACCAGTTCCGAGGTCCAGCGACTGATCGATGTCGATGGCAAGACCGATTCTCTCTGTATGCCAGCGATGTGCATGCGATTCTGGCCCGGCTGGTCGTGGTTGAGAGAGATGGTGCAATCGGCACAACTGGGCCCTGTGAAGAGTGCATTTTTCCAGAGGATCGGTGCTGCGCCCGGCTGGAGTCAAGATTTCTATCTCGATGAGAAGCGCTCCGGAGGGGCGCTGATGGATCTTCATATCCATGACGCAGATTTCGTGGTCGCCACCTTTGGAGTGCCCGAAGAAGTCAGTACCAGTGGCACCCGCTCTCAACTGGTCACCCAGTACCGATATCCCGATGGCCCGTCGTCGGTGGTGGCGGAAGCCGCATGGTATCCCGATTCCTCCTACCCTTTCCAGATGCGATACAGGGTTGGGTTCGCCGATGCGGTGGCAGATTTTGACCTCTCGAGGGGAGAAGAGGCTCTCCATCTTCATCGTGGTGGAGCAGTAGAGGTGATCGAACTCCCGACCGGCAATGGCTATGACGGCGAGGTCCGACACCTGCTACAGGCGATCACTGACCGATCGGAGCGGATCCACCCCGATCTGTTCGAGGCACGCACGGTCCTTCAGATGGTCGAGGCGGAGGGACAGAGTATCGATGGAAATAGAGCGGTAAAGATGGTTCGAAGCCACTGACGTGCTTGATAAAGAAAGGAAGGGGATCGGCGGTTGGCCGATCCCCTTCCGGGTATTCTGGTTTTCTCGCACCCAACAGACCTCTACAGGCAGATGGGGTAATCGAAGCAATCTGCAGCTTCCTGACCGGGAGTGGTTCCGCAATCGGGATACGGTGCCGGCGGTGCACTACCTTCGAGGAACTGGAACTGGATCACGAAGGTCGGGTCGGCGACATCGTATGCTCCGTCGGCATTGGAGTCGGAGGCTGCTTCGCAGTCGAGGTGGACTCCACCCAGGAACAAGTCACTGAGCATCCAGATGGCATCCGCCACGTCTATTCTTCCGTCGGCGTTGGCATCGCTTCGCAGATAGGCGGTGACACTCGCAGCCACCAGGGTGATGGTCGCATCCTGGGTCTCAGCAGCGATCGAACCTCCGCCGACCACCATCACATTGGTGACATTGGGGGCTCCGAGTCCATTGGTCCAACTGAGGCTAGTTGCAGCACCATCGGTGTCTCCGGTCAGCGTTCCCGCGACCGTCGAGTAGCTCACCTCAGCCACCGTCTCCTGGGCAGCGTAACTGATCGTCTCTGCTCCGATGAAGGAGTAGACACAGCCGATGGTGATCCCGTCAGTGTAGATGCTGGACTCCGCGAAACTGGGACCGTTGCCACCATCGAGGGCGGCGACCGGGCCTGCCAGAGACACCGAAGTGGCCTCGAGGAGGGTGGAATCGTGTCCCAGTCCCATCGAGAAACCCTGGGTGGTGTTGGGGAAGGGAGCACCGAGGGCACTGTTATCGGTCTCGAATACCTGCAGATCGACAGAGAATCCGGAGACTCCGTCATCGGGGTTGTATGCGGCTGTGGTATCGGAAGCGACGTAGGTGATGGTCGGTCCAGGAATGTCGATGACTTCCATGTTGCCGGCATTCTGGGTCGGAACCAGTGAAGCACCACCGATCACGGCGACCGTCGTGACCACCGGAGATCCGAGACTGTTACAGAACTGAACCGGGTAATTACCGGGATTTGCAGCGGTGTCGATGTCGTAATCGGCACTTGACATGGTCAGGGTCTGTCCCTCGGGAATCGGGTTACAGCCGGTGAAGCAAATCACCACTCCCTGGGTCCAGCCCCCTGGGAAAATCGAGGACTGATTGAAGTCGACTCCATCGCTGTCTTCGTTGTGGACGAGGCTGACGCTTCCGATCGAACTGTCATGGCACATGCCAAAGGACCAGCCCTGTACAGCGCCGCCTGAGCCGGAGTTGTCGAGGGTTGCGGTGATGTTCATGGAGCCACCGGCGGCTGCGGAATCACTTCCGGCGCTGAAGATTTGAGCTGGAAGAGTCGATGAGCCGAGCAGGCCAAATACAAGCCCGATCGTGACGAAAAATATGCGATACATGAGTAGGATTCCTCCCAGTGAATAACCGTTCTTAGAGCCTGTGATACAGGACCGACAGGCATGACAAAGACATACAGGCCTAACCAAGAGGCTTGTTGATAATAGTGCCGGGTGGAGGGTATAGGTGCAAGTAGTTAATGTTAACTTACGACTGCGAACCGATCAAAGGAGCGTCTTCGGCCTAGAATGGTCGAATTGACAGGTTTCTGAATTGCAGTCGAGACCCGTGGGACTGCAATTCAATCGACCCTTTGTTAATGATGGCCTGGTCCCGGTCCCAGTAGTTTTCCAGCACCACCTCATCGACCACTCTTTGACCATTGAGATCGACCGTGACTCGCTCGCCGCGCATCTGGATACGGAAGTGATTCCACTGGCCGGGGGGATGATCTGCAGCGACCAGCGGGTGTGAGGGGCCTGATTGATTATTGTAGAGTCCGCCGGAGCCCTCAGGATGTTGCGCAATATCCCAGATTTGCACCTGAGGAGAGCCTCTCAGGTAGATACCGCTATCTCCTCCCGGCTCGATCATCCACTCCACTTCCAACTCGAAGTCGGAGAATTGCTCGATGGTGCACAGGTGCGAGCCGTGGCCATCAAAGACCAGCGTCCCCTGGTCGACGCTCCAGTGCTCCCTCATCTGCTGATCTGCCAGTTGTTGCGCCTTGGCGAACTGTGGGGGCGTCATCTCGGCTCGGGAGTAGGGGTTTCCGACCAGTCCTTGCCAGCCTTGCAGCGTCTGTCCGTCGAACAGAGGCTGCGGGGTGGATCGGTGCCCGGGCCCCTGGCAACCGCTCGACAGTGCCAGCAGCAAGCAGGTCAGCAGATAGTTACGAATTGGTAGTGGATCCTTCATCGGTGCGCCTCCCGTCGAAACTATGCCACAGCCATCGTGATTGAGCCACCCCGGTCGGTCGTGGCTCCCTGCGGCTAGATGGCTTACGATCTCCCCACCGGATTCAAGGATGTACAGCGGGGTTGTGTACCCCGCGGGAGGAGATGCGTGTGTCAGAGAGTGATGTGGGCGGATTGCAAGCGGCCCCTCTCAAGAATGGTTTGAAGGTTCGTCTTTCTGTCATGATGTTCCTCCAGTACGCCATCTGGGGCGCCTGGTTACCGCTGCTGTGGGATCTACTGATGAACGCTAAGGGTTTCAGTGGAACCGAAGTCGGGAATATCTTTGCCATCGGAGCAGTGGGCGCGATCTTCGGTCCCTTCATCGCTGGCCAGGTCGCCGATCGCTGGTTCAATACCGAACGGTTCCTGGCGGTCAGTCACCTCGCGGGAGGAGTACTGGCGTGGCAGATGGCCTCCCTTGTCGATTACAACAGCTTCTTCTGGTACGCCCTGGTCTATGGCCTGATCTATTCGCCGACGCTGGCTCTGACCAACAGCCTCTCCTTTCATCACATTCCCGATCGGGATCGAGATTTCGGCAAGATCCGGCTGTGGGGAACCATCGGCTGGATCGTCGCAGGAATCGGCATCGGCCAGTGGTTGTTGCATCACTACGCCGGCGGATCCGCCGATCAAGCCAAGGATCCGGCAGTTTACGCTGGCATGGCGGATGCCTTCAAACTCAGCGGGATTTGCGGCATCGTCATGGGCATCTACTGCCTGGTCGGATTGCCCAGCACTCCTCCGAGCAAGTCTGCAGATGGCGACAATGCCACGATGAAGGCTCTGGGAGAGATTTCTCATCAGCCGCTGTTGACGCTGTTTCTCATCGCAGTGCCCGTCTCATGTATCCACCAGTTTTACTTTGTTCATACCGCGCCCTTTCTCAACACCTTTCAAGGTGAACTGGGTGGGTCCGGGCTGGCCACTAGCCTCAACTCGGTGTTCGGGATCGGGGGGGGTGGATTGATGACCCTCGGCCAGATGTCGGAGATCTTCGTACTGGCGATGATTCCGCTGCTGGCGCTGAAACTGAGTCGTAAGAAGTTGCTGATGATCGGATTGGTCGCCTATGCCGCACGGATGGCGCTCTTCAGTTACGCGCCGATGCTGGGAGACATGGGCATGCCCCTCGTGATCCTGGGTGTCGCTCTGCACGGCTTCTGTTTCGGTTGTTTCATCTTCGTCGCCTTCATGGTGGTCGACGAGGAGTGTTCGTCGGATGTCAGAGCTAGCGCCCAGAACCTGTTCAACCTGGTGATCATCGGCATCGGCATCATCGTCGGCAGCAAGGTCGCCAGTTCGGTGGCTGAGTGGGCGGCGACGCGTGTCTCGGAGGGAGATCCCTGGTACACCAAGACCACCGAGATGTTCCAGATACCGTTGGCGGCGAGCCTACTGTGCCTGGTATGGATGGCGCTGATGTACCCGGCCAAAGGAAAGAAGGAGACCGCCTGATGAAGATCGTAGAATCCACCTTGAATCGCCGAGACTTCTTCGGCTGGAGCATCGGATCGGTCGCCGCCATGGCGAGCCTTGCCGGATGTGGAGGGCTCGGCTACGGAATCGGGAGTTCTCGATGGGGCCAGGCTCCGAAGCAGCACTTCTCCGTCTCGCTGGCGCAGTGGTCCCTCCACAGAACCCTTCAGAGCGGCAAGATGACCAACCTCGATTTCCCCCGCGTCACCCGAGAGGTCTACGGACTGGGCGCCGTCGAATACGTCAATTCCTTCTTCAAGGACAAGGCCAACGACAGCGCATACCTGACCGATCTGAAGAAGCGCTGTGCAGATCATGACATCCAGAGCCTGCTGATCATGTGTGATGGCGAGGGGCGACTCGGCGATCCCGATGCCAGCGCCAGGAGTCAGGCGGTGAAGAATCATCACCGCTGGATCGATGCGGCGAAGTTCCTCGGTTGTCACTCGATTCGGGTCAATGCCGCCAGTGCCGGGAGTTACGACGAACAGATGAAGCTGGCAGCGGACGGATTGTCGTCGCTGACCGAATACGGTGCGGCCCAGGGGCTCAACGTGATCGTCGAGAATCACGGAGGACTCTCCTCCAATGGCGCCTGGCTGGCCGGGGTGATGAAGATGGTCGATCAGCCGCGCTGTGGAACCTTGCCCGACTTCGGCAACTTCAACCTCGGAGGTGGCAAGAGTTACGACCGCTACCTCGGTGTCGAGGAATTGATGCCCTACGCCAAGGCGGTCAGCGCCAAGAGTCACGCCTTTGATGAGAAGGGCAACGAGACCGCGACCGATTACAAGAGAATGATGCAGATCGTCATGGATGCGGGATACAGGGGCTTCGTCGGAATCGAGTTCGAAGGGGGCGGCGATGAAAAAACCGGCATCCTGGCGACCCGGGACCTGCTGTACCGGATCAAGAACGAATACTCGACCAGTAGTTGAAATACTCGATCCGTCGGGCCACTCGATCAGTGCTGACGGTCGTGAAGAAATAGCAACAGATCTACCTTGAAGAGGAGACGAAATGAACGATGAAGAAACGATGAAGCCGGCAGGGAATGACCGCCGTGACTTCCTCAAAGGCGCAGCACTGGCAGCCGGTGCCATCGCCATCAGTGGTAACAGTTTGCTGGGCTCGGAGCGGATCGGCGCCAAGGCCGGTGCCATCGGTAGGGCCGCTCGTCGCACACCCCTCGGCGACGATGGAGTGGTGCGGATGGGCATCATCGGAACCGGTGGCATGGGAGGGGGCCACATCGGCTCGTTCCTCCAGTTTGCCACGCGAGGCGAGGAGAAGGTCAAGATCGTGGCCATCTGTGATGTCAATCACAAGCGCCGCGCCGTCGCCGAAAGCAGGATCAACAAGGCGCAAGGAGATGAGTGCGCCGTCTACAACGATTACCTGGAACTGCTCGCCCGCGAGGACATCCATGGGGTGTTGATCGCTTCTCCGGAACACTGGCACGCCCAGATGGCGGAAGACGCTTTGATGGCGGGCAAGGATGTCTACCTTGAGAAGCCGATGACGCTGCGTCTGCCCGAAGCGCTGCGCCTGCGTCAGGTGGTTCTCAATAATCCCGACGTGCTGCTGCAGGTCGGTACCCAGAAGATCATGTTGCCCAAGTACAAGGCAGCACAGGCGATGGTCGCCGAAGGGGCGATCGGCAAGCCGACCTTCAGCCAGACCTCCTACTGTCGCAACTCCAGAGATGGTGAATGGAAGTACTACGGAATCGATCCCGAGTGGAAGCCGGGCGTCAATGTCGACTGGGATCGCTGGTGTGGCCCGGCCGGGGTTCGCGACTGGAACCCTGCATTGTGTGCTCGCTGGCGTCGCTACAAGGATTTCTCCACTGGCATCGTCGGTGACCTGCTGGTTCACGAGATCACACCGCTGATGATGGCGCTCGACCAGGGCTGGCCCACTCGTGTGGTGGCCACCGGTGGTCATTACATCGACAAGGCGATGGAAAATCACGACCAGGTCAACTTGCAGATCCAGTTCGAAAAGGGCCACACCCTCATCGTGGCGGGTTCGACCTGTAACGAGATGGGGCTCGAGACGATGATCCGTGGGCACGAGGGAACCATTTACCTCAATGGGGGCAACTGCAAGATGGTCCCTCAACGCTTGTTTGCCGACGATGTCGAACCACAAGAGGTGATCTGCGAGAGCATCGGCAATGATCAGGATGCGCTTCGTCGCAACTGGCTCGATTGCATTCGCACCCGTCGTCAACCCGATTCCAATGTCGACCTGGGGACCAAGGTGATCGTTGCGGTCGACCTGGCGACCCGTTCGATGTGGGAGGGCAAGGCGTTCGAGTTCGATCCCGCCTCGATGACTGCCACGAGCATCGGCTAGTCGGTATCGGGGGATACGAGATGATGCACAGGGGAGCTCTTCCGGCGATGGGGACTCGATTCGAGATCGTCGCCGGGGGAGCGGAACCGACTCTTCTGCGTGCTGCAGTGGAGGAGGCTTTCGAGGAGATCTCCACCTGTCATCGGCTGTGGAATGTCTTCTCCAGGGAGAGCATCCTGTCGCGGATTCACGCCGAATCTGACGGCCATCCGGTGACCATCGATGGTCTCACCCTGGACCTGTTGCTGGCCTGTTCCCGTCTTCATCAACAGACTGGCGGATCCTTTGATCCGATCATCGGAGCCGACCTGGCCGCCGGGGACCCACGTCGTGATTCGATCTCCGGTGTCGCTCCAAGAGATGGTTTTTGTGGCATCGAACTGGATGCCGAGGCCAGCACCGTTCGTCGACTCGACCCTCAATTGAGGTTCGATCTGGGTGGCATCGCCAAGGGCTATGCCTGTGATCTGGCCGCCTCGATCCTGCTCGAAGCGGGTGTCGAATGCGCGCTGATTCACGGGGGTACCAGCAGCATCGTGGCACTGGGAGCCCCCCCGGGAAGAGCGGAGTGGGTCATCGAGGTCAAGGGGTACTCGCGCAAGACGATCGGTCTGGTCGATGGTGCCCTGGCGGTCTCTTCGGCTGCTGGCGGCGGCGCGGGTGGACACCTCATCGACCCCTGCAGTGGTGATCGCCTCGATCGCCATCGTGCGGGTGCGATGGTGGTCGGGAACAGTGCGACAGATTGTGATGCCTGGTCCACGGCACTGACGGTGGCAGGCTTCGAAGGTGAAGTGGCCCGACAACTACCGTCAACTTTGCAGGGATATCGACTCAATAATGGTGAATCTACCGACATGAAACCGCAAGCGGAGGCTTCCGTGGAAGAGGAACGATGGAAACGGACCGTAGAGATTTCTTGATCCAGGGCGCTGGCGCCCTCGCCGGGATGGCTCTTTTACCCGGCCTCGAAGCGATGGCGACGCGCGCACCGAAGGGGTATCCGGTCGCCATCATCGGCATGGGCCGTCAAGGTCGAGCGATCGCCGCAGAATTGCAGAAGCTGGGAGCCACCATAGTGGCGATGTGCGATGTCGATGAGCCGCGATTGCGAAGTGCCAGGAGGCGCGTCGCCGATGCCACTGCCTATGCCGATTCGGATCAGTTGCTGGCGAAGGAGAAGGGGGTGGAGGCGATCTTCATCGCAACCCCGACCCATCAGCATCGAGGGATCGCCGAGGCGGCAGTGGCGGCGGGCAAGCATGTTTACTGCGAGGCGCCACTGGCACATACCCTCGAAGATGCTCGGGCCATCGCCTTGGCAGCCCGTTCCAATCAGCGAGTATTCCAGGTCGGGCTGTTGGCGCGTTCCAATCCAGTTTACTCCCTGGCTCGCTCCTTCTTCCGCACCGAGGCGTTCCTCAAACTGGTCTCGATGCGCGCCCAGAACGCCCGGAAAACCTCATGGCGTCAAGCCGCCTCGACTGCCGAGCGGCAAGCTCGTCTCGACTGGCGTCTCGACCCTGCCGTGTCGCTCGGATTGCCCGGTGAGTGGGGCACCCATCAGTTCGATGTCATTCACTGGTTCACCGGACAGTATCCACATCGAGTGTCGGGAAATGGCGGAGTGTTCGTATGGGAAGATGGGCGCAAGGTCGCCGATACCGTCAACTTGACCCTCGAGTTCCCCAAGGGGCAGAGTCTCCAGTACCAGGCGACGCTGGGCAATTCCTATGGGGGCCGGTACGAGGTGCTCCATGGTGTCAACTCCGCCTTCAAACTGGCCTGGAGTCACGGCTGGATGTTCAAGGAAGCGGATGCGGCGACGCAGGGATGGGAAGTCTATGCCAACCGTCAGAGATTCTTCAATGACGAGGGCATCACCCTCATCGCCGACGCGACCAAACTCGCCAGTCAGAACAAGTTGAAGGATGGGGTTGGACTCCCCAATGATTCTCTACATTACGGAGTGGCAGATTTCCTGCTGAGTTGTGCAGAGCAGATGAAGGTCAAGACGGGGGGCAGTGAAGGACTGCGAGCGACCGCCGTGGGGATCGCCGCACAGCGTGCGGTGGTCGAGGGTGGCGTGATCGAGATCTCACAGGACGATCTGAAGGAGGACTAGTCGATGGGGTCATTGCCAATCGCTGGAGCGGGACTCAGTTCTCAACCGATGGGAATCAGGATCGGTGTCAGCGCCCTGATCGTGGTGCTTTACATCGGACTTCTCGCCAGTGTGACTCACATGGTGAGTCACTTCGAGAATCGCGATGAACTCCCCGGTTTTACCTTCGATGATGTGACCGGCGCATACCACGGTATCGATAGCCCCGGATTGCTCGGCACTGCTCTCGAACGGGGGCATCCCGAGACTCTGCCATCTGCTCAAAAAGAGTTGCTGCTGCAGTGGCTTACCAGCGGACGCATCGTCGAGGACTACGATAGCCTGGACCTGGAAATCCCGCCCGCCGAGATCATCGACCAGAGTTGCATCGAATGTCACACTCGGGCCGCCGGTGCCGAGACTGGCTCGGCGATCCCACCGCTGGAGTATTTCGATGATATCAAGGAGATCGCCTTTTCCCGCAAGGTGCTGCCGACTCCGGTCGCGGTACTGGCCGCTTCCACTCATGCCCATGCCCTGGCTCTGTCGATCCAGGGGCTGGTGGTGATCGCTCTGGCGTCGATGACACGCTGGCGCCGCGGTTCGATCTCACTATTGATCGCCATCATGGGGCTGGGACTGGTCGGGGATGTAGGGGGTTGGTGGTTGGCCCGTTTCAGTCCATCCTGGACGGTGTGCATCATGGTTTCGGGGGCGGGTTACAGCCTTGCTCAGGGAATCTTGCTGGCCTCGGTGCTGGCAGATCTCTGGTGGCCCCGGGGTAGCACCAGTGACTCACGGTGAACATCAGGCATGTGATAATCAGGCATGTGATAATCAGACATGGAAGAGTATGGAAGATATGGATGACATGGAAGTAGGAGGCAGCATGAGCCAGCAGAATTCAGGTGCGAGTCGTCGAGAGTTTTTGAAGGGGGCTGCTGCCGCTTCTGCGGCGACCTTGTTGACCCCTTCCCTGTTACAGGGCAAGGCTTATGCCGATGGCTCGGATGTGATCCGGGTTGGATTGATCGGCTGTGGAGGCCGAGGATCCGGTGCTGCCAACAACTGCGTGAGCTCCTCCGAAGGAGTCAAGATCACCGCGATGGCGGATCTGTTCCGCGACCGTCTCGACTCGAGTCGAAACAACCTCAAGGGGCTGGGCGATCGATTCGATGTTCCCGAGGAGCGCTGCTTCGTCGGCTTCGATGCCTACCAGCAACTGCTCGAATCGGATGTCGACATGGTGATCCTGGCGACACCTCCCGGATTCAGACCGATCCACTTCGAGGCGGCTGTGGCTGCGGGCAAGCATGTCTTCATGGAGAAGCCGGTCGCCACCGATGGGCCGGGAATTCGCAAGGTGCTGGCCGCCGCCAAGGTCGCCAAGCGCAAGGGGCTGGCGGTGGTCGCTGGAACACAGCGTCGTCATCAGAAGGGCTACATCGAAACGATGCAGCAGATTCACGACGGTGCCATCGGAGAACTGGTCGGTGCCCAGGTCTACTGGAATCAGGGGGGACTGTGGGTGACGCGTCAAACCCCGCAGATGTCCGACATGGAGTGGCAGGTGAGGAACTGGCTCTACTTTGCCTGGGCCAGCGGTGATCACATCGTCGAGCAGCATATCCACAACATCGATGTGATGAACTGGGCCTTCGGTGGACCTCCCGAGAAGGCCAATGCGATGGGTGGACGCCAGGTGCGAACCGGTCCGGAGTACGGCCATATCTTCGACCATTTCGCAGTCGAGTACGTGTACCCGGGTGGAGTGAGAACCCTCAGTGAATGCCGTCAGATCGACGGCTGCTGGAACCGGGTCTCGGAGAAGATCATCGGCACCAAGGGGGTCGCCAATCCCTCTGGACGCATCACCGGCGAAAAGAACTGGAGTGCCCCTGGCGGCGGAAGAAACGCCTATGTTCAGGAACATGCCGATCTGATCGCCAGCATCCGGGCCAATGAACCGCTGAACGAGGGGGAGCGGGTCGCGATGAGTACCCTGACCGCCATCATGGGTCGGATGAGTGCCTACACCGGCAAGGAAGTCACCCTCGAGTTCGCACTCAACTCGCAGAACAGCCTGCACCCCGAGAAGTGGGAATTCGGTGATCTGGCGATGCCTGCAGTTGCGATCCCCGGTCGCACGGCTCTGGTCTAGGGGGCATCGTTGGATCGTAGAAATTTCATCTCCGCAGCAGCTTTGGGAGTGGTCGGTAGTACTTTGGTGGGTGCCATGAAACCGGGGGCAGAAATGTCGACCCCAGCGGACGCTTCGCCTCAGCCTCGTCTCAAGAAGTCTCTCAAGATCGGCATGGCGAATGTCGGAAAGACACTGGAGGAGAAGTTCGAGATTCTCAAGAAAGTTGGATTTGACGGAATCGAACTCGATTCGCCTTCATCTCTCGACTGGCGAGAAGTGTTGCGCGCGAAAGCGGCGACCGGTCTCGAGATTCCCGGAGTGGTGTGTTCCTCACACTGGGGGAAGCCACTTTCTGCGGCGGACGATAAGGTTCGTCAAGAGGGGATCGAAGGAGTCGAAACCGCGCTGAGAGATTGCCGACTCTTCGGTGGCACCACGGTGCTGGTAGTGCCGGGAGTTTGCCGAGATGGAGTTACCTACGATCAGGCGTGGAAACGATCGACCGAGGCGATTCACCAGTTGATTCCACTGGCGGCAGAGTTGCGCGTTCGAATCGCCTTCGAGAATGTCTGGAATGATTTCATCACCGATGCCGATGAAGCCGTGAAGTATGTCGATCAGTTCAACAGTCCATGGGTCGGCTGGTACTTCGATACCGGTAACATCGTTCGTTATGGCAGCCCGCCCGAGTGGGTGAGAAAACTGGGTGCGCGCACCATCAAGGTCGATATCAAGGATTATTCCCTCTCCCGCAAGGAGAAGGATGGAGTGTGGGCCGGATTCGCCTGCAAGATCGGAGATCCGGACTCATCGGTTCAGTGGTCTGAAACGATGAAGGCGCTCGAGGAGGTAGGCTACCGAGGTTGGGGGTCTGCCGAGGTGAGCGGCGGTGACCAGGAGCGCCTGGCCGATATTTCCCAGCGTATGGATGACGTGTATTCCAGGTAGTGGTTTCCCGTGAATGCCTCTATCATCGAAGAGTACCCCCGACTCGTATCGGGGCGATTGAACCTGACACCAGTATTGATCCCCATGAGAGGTCATCTCCATGACTCTGACGACCAAAAGCGTGTTCCTGCTGCTTGCACTGTCCCTCTGCTCTGGCCTATCGGGACAGGTAACCGCCGATTCCTGGGTCAACTGGGAAAGCCCACCTGTTCATCCGCTGGAACTGGTTTCGGGCAGTGACCTGCTACTGGCGACCAACACGGCAGATGCTCATCTGGAGATTTACAACATCAGTTCCGGTGTTCCGGTGCCGTTTCTGTCGGTGCCGGTAGGTATCGATCCTGTATCGGTGCGGGCTCGCAATGCGACCGAGGCGTGGGTAGTGAATCGAATTTCAGACACCATCAGTATCGTCGATCTACAAAATGGCTACGTTCGTTGGACATTAGATACAGCGGATGAACCGGCCGATGTGATCTTTGCCGGCACGCCAGAACGAGCTTATGTTTCCTGCTCGGGGACCGATGAGATCATGGTGTTCGATCCAGCAGATGTGACAGCCTCTCCCGAGATCATTTCCTTGATCGGTGAGGAGCCTCGGGCGCTTGCCAAAAGCCCTGACGGTTCGACCGTCTACTGTGCCATCTTTGAATCGGGCAATGGAACCACCGTACTCGGGGGGGGATTCGATGGCGGAGTCAATGTCATCGCTTTTCCGCCCAACGTCGTCAGTGATCCAGCAGGGCCATATGGTGGAATCAATCCTCCGCCCAATGCCAATGGCGATTTTGAGCCACCGCTGAACCCCGGCACAGGTACACCTCCTCCCGTGGCACTGATCGTGAAAAAGATCGACCAGGATGTGTGGGTCGATGATAACGGAAGTGACTGGGGCGACCTGGTCAGCGGGCCACAGGCAGACCTTTCTGGTCGCCAGGTTGGCTGGGATCTGGCGGATCATGATGTCGCAGTCATCGATACCACCGACAACTCGGTCACTTACATCCAATCGCTGATGAACATCTGCATGGCGATCGGTGTTCGTCCTACCGATGGAGCCATCTCGGTGGTCGGGACAGAGGCACACAATCACATCCGCTACGAACCCAATCTCAACGGGCACTTCATCGATGTGCTGCATGCGATGATCGCCCCAGGCGGGGCGGTCAGTGCGCAGATCGAGGATCTCAATCCTCATCTCCCCGCCGGTGGCGTCAGTGTCCCCCCCGATCAGCAGTTGCTGAGCATCGGAGATCCGCGTGCCATCGTCTGGAATGCCGCCGGTACCGAGGCTTTTGTCGCCGGTAAAGGATCCGGAAATGTGGTTCGACTTCAGTCAGACGGAACCCGGGATCTGGTGGCGGATCCCATCGACGTGGGTGCGGGTGCGACCGGACTTGCCCTCGATGAATCGAGGGGGAAACTCTATGTGCTGGAGCACTTTGATGCATCGGTGGCTTCCATCGATATACAGACCGGCACAGTCAGTGGTCGAGAGACCTTTCACGATCCCACCGGTGAAGTGGTGCGCGCGGGTCGAAAGTTCCTCTACGACACGCACCTCACCTCAGGAATGGGCCATGTCTCCTGTGCTTCTTGCCATGTCGATGCGCGGACTGACCGCCTGGCGTGGGATCTGGGAGATCCTGCGGGAGAAGAGACTCCATTTGTCGATGTCTGCAACATGGGCTTGCCACTTCCGGGTGTTCCTCCGTGTGATGATTTCCATCCGATGAAGGGGCCGATGTTGACCCAGACATTGCAGGACATCATCGGTAAGGAACCTCATCACTGGCGTGGAGATAAATTTGGTCTCGAGGCCTTTGGTGGCGCATTCATGTCGATCAATGGAGATGATCTCCCGGTCGGAGGCGCTGCGATGCAGGAGTTCGAGGCATTCCTCGCCAGCATCTATTTTCCGCCCAATCCATTCCGCGGCATTCGGAATGAACTGCCCACTGCACTGCCACTCGAAGGGCATTACACGACCGGGCGTTTCGGCTCTGAAGGTGAAATACTGGGCACGGGTAACGCAGAGACGGGGCTGGATCTCTATCGCAATGCTGGCCTCGATGGAGGTTTGCAGTGCGTGACCTGTCACGCGCTTCCCATCGGAATCGGACCCAACTCTGAATTCAGCGCTGGCTTTGTCATGGCGACGATTCCCGACGGTCCGATGGGGGAAAAGCACCACGGTATGGTCAGTGTCGACGGATCCGTCCAGCGGAACATCAAAATCCCTCAGTTGAGAAACGTCTACAAGCGCACCGGTTTCAACACCACTCAACTGCTCAACACCTCCGGATTTGGATATCTGCACGACGGGTCGGTGGATTCTGTCGAACGATTCATCAGTGAGCCGGCCTTCTCCATCACCAGTGATCAACAGCTGGCAGATCTGACCGCATTCATGCTGGCGTTCTCTGGGTCCGACCTACCCCAGGGAAGTGACCTGACTCCCTTCGAGCCACTCGGGTCGCCGAGCCAGGATTCGCACGCTGCAGTGGGGATGCAGATCACCTTGAACGAAACCAATAGGGATAACCCTCAAGTCATCGCAGATGCGCAAGTCATCCTCGATGAGGCAAGTCTGGGCAGGATCGGTGTGATCGCCAAGGCGTGGCAAGGCGGTTTTCTTCGTGGGTGGGTAATGGTGGGTGCCGGCGGCGGTGTGTTCCAGTCCGATATCCTCGCAGAAGCCACCACCTTCACTGATCTTCGCAACTCGGCGGAGGCCGGTGCGGAAGTGACCTTCACCGTGGTTCCGACCGATTCGGCGCTGAGGATGGGGATCGACCGAGATCTTGATGGTCATTTTGATGGGGACGAACGGCTTGCCTGTTCCGATCCTACCGACGCGCTGTCTCAACCTGGATCCTGCTCTGGCGTGCTCTTTGTCCGTGGCGATGGAAATGGTGACGGCGCACTCGATATCTCGGACGCTATTTCAACGCTATCGATCCTGTTCAGCGGTGGTAGTTCCAGCACTACTTGTGAGGATGGTCACGACAGTAATGATGATGGGAGCATCGATATCGGAGACCCGATCGCACTGCTCTCGTACCTCTTTGCTGGAGCCGCGGAGTTGCCGGCACCCGGTGCTAACTGCGGCGAAGATCAGACCGGCGACACCTTGCAGTGTAGCGAGACCGTCTGCCCCTGAGGAACTGTCAGTCCCTGAGGAACTGTGAGCCCCTGAGGCGACCGGAACCGATCAGGAATAGAGCGGCCAGAAGTAGGGGATCAAGGTCCCTGCGATGGCCCAGATGATCAGTACCAGCGGAGTGCCCACCTTGGCAAAGTCACTGAAGCGGTAGCCTCCCGCACCGTAGACCAGTGTGTTGGTCTGGTATCCGATGGGGGTCAGAAATGACAGCGAAGCGCCGAACGCCACCGCCATCACAAAGGGAATCGGAGAGACATCACGCTCCATGGCGACTCCCAGCTGAGTGGAGATCTTCAAGGCGACCGGAACTAGTACTGCGGCGACCGCTGCATTGGAAATCATCTCGGTGAGCAATGCTGCGGCGACCAGAGTCACCACGACCAGTCCGTAGGGGCCGACATAAGGTTGCAGGTGAATCACCTGATCTGCCAGCCAGCCGGCGGTCTGGGTCGTCTCCATCGCTTTCCCTAGCGCCAGCGTTCCGGCAATCAGCACCAGGATTTTCCACTGCACCGCCTCGTAGATCTTGGTTCCGCCGATGCAGCCGGTCACCACCATCGCCACGGCGCCTGCCAGAGCGACCGTGGCCATCGGCCAGATCTGGGTCGAGAGTAATCCGATGATGGCGATGAGGATCAGGATCGCCATCGGGGCCTTGCCCTTGCGCACGACCACATCGTCGACCCCGGACATCAGGACCAACCCCTCCTCGCCGCGAATCCGATCGAGGCCCTCGGGAGTCCCCTGGATCAGCAAGACGTCGCCGATGCGCAGCGGGTGTTCGCTGATCTTGCTCCGCATGTGCATGCCGTGGCGTTGCAAGCCGATCACGTTGAGCCCGAATCGGCGGCGTAATTCCACCGATCCGAGAAGCTGGCCAACATAAGGACTGCTCGGAAGTACCAGCAACTCGGCCAGTTGCGCCTCCTTCTGGGTCGCGGTTCCACGTGCCTCGGAAACGATCTCCGACAAGCTGGCCACTCCCGTTTGATCTTGAACTTCCATCAGGTCCTCGATGGTGCCGGAGATCACCAGAGCGTCACCGAGATCGAGCATCTCATCATCGAGTGGTGGCCAGATGACTTCTTCACCGCGGATGATTTGCAGGATACGAACCTTGCCAGCGGTGGCGAGGATGGTGTCGCCGAAGCGCTTTCCGATCAGATCACCGCCGCGGATCTCGATCTCCGTGATGTACTCTCGGTGGCGACGATCGCCCCCCAGGCTGGCGAGGGAGGTGATCGTCTGGCGCTCTGGAAGAAGTTTCGGAGCGACCGTCAGCAGATAGACCAGGCCCACTGCGGCGAGAATCGCACCCATCTTGGTGAACTCGAACATGCCGAGCTCGATGCCGGCACTCTCCCTTGCGATGGATGCCACCAGGATGTTGGTCGAGGTTCCGATCAGGGTACAGGTGCCGCCGAGGATCGCTGCGTAGGAGAGAGGAATCAGTACCGCCGATGGGTTCATGCCGCTGCGCAGGCAAACTCCCAGAACCACCGGGATGAACATCGCCACGACCGGGGTGTTATTGAGGAATGCGCTGGCGATCAGCACGATGATCAGGATCAACGCAGTCATGATTCGATGGCATCCGCGACTCCACTCTTGCAAGTGATTGGACAGGAAACCGAGAGCCCCGGTGCGGAGCAGCCCCTCACTGACGATGAACAGGGCGCCCACTCCGATCACCGCCGGATGGCCAAAGCCCTCCAGCGCGTCCTCGATGGGAAGGATGCCCCGAGTGGTGAGGTAGAGCAGCAGCGAGATCGCAATGACATCGACCGAGAGAATCTCACTGGCGAAGAGCAACAACGCGACAGCGAGCAGGATCAACACCTCGATGATCTGAGGATTCAGCAGCACTTCAGTCGCCAATCGTTGTTCCCTTCCAGGGATCGTTGCGAGCCCGCATCTCTGATGTAGGCTGAGAGGATACCGGGGGGAGTGTCGATCTCTCCAGTCGATTTCTGGAAGCGGGCCTCGAAGGCTCCCAGTTGGTACCCTGCACGAATGGAGCCCGATGGCGCCGAGTGGGCGAGAAGTCGGCCGTAACTGGCAACTGGTGATTGTCGGGGGCGGATTGGCGGGATTGGCCACTGCCGCCAGTTGTGCCCGCAGGGGGATCGGACCGATTTTGCTGATCGAGCAGGAATCGAGGCCCGGCAGTCACTCCAGCGGGAGAAATTCGGGTCTGATCCGACGGGTCGCGGAGAATCCCCTCACCACCCGGCTCTGTATCGAGGGGGCCGATGAGATTGAAGCGCTGTGGAGTTCACGGCGAAATAACCGACCCTTTCGTAGGTCCGGATCGGTGATCTTTGACCCCTCGGGGGAGATCGCCGATGGATGCTGGAGTCAGGTTCCGTTCCGCCGTTGGGACGAAGCCCAGTTTCGATCGATGTTTCCCGAGTTTCAGCAACTGCCGCCAGGGGAAGCACGATTTGTCGAGGCGGACGGGATCCTCGAAGTCCCGGCGCTACTGGGTCACTTCGCAGCACAGGCCAGAGATGCCGGCGTGGAGTTGCGGATGGGGTCTCACGCTCATCATCCACGAATCGAGGGTGGTCGATTCAGTTCGATCCACATCGATGGCGTCGAGGTGAAATCAGAGGCACTGGTGGTGGCCAGCGGAGCGTGGGCGGGTCAATGGTCGAAAGCGGCGGGTGTTCCCATCGAGATGACTCCGTATCTGCGAAGTTGTGTTCACTCCGATCCGATCGGCCAGCCACCACGTCTTCGGCCGTGGATCTGGGCCCATGATCCAGGGTGGTATCTCAAGTTTGGCATCGACAATACGCTTTGGAGCGCTTGTGAAGAGATCGCAGATCAGCCGGGTCGAGCGACCGTTTGTGGCGATCCCTGGCAACAGGTGAAGGAACGGGTCGGCTCCTCGATCGGTGCCATCGAGGCTCTGAAGCCGCGTCATATCTGGGCCGGACATCGGAACTTCTGTCGCGACCGTCAGTTCCTCCTGGGTCCCGATCCACGGATCGAAGGCTGGCACTGGGCGGTCGGTCTCGGGGGGCACGGTGTGACCGCTTCACCGGCGGTGGGTCGACGGGTGGCGGCGGGAATCATCGAAGGACTCGACGGGCTCGAGCCGGAACTGTGCTGGAGTGAAGAGCGATTCCCGATGAACCGAGCAGGAACAACTTGAGAAGTGGTCTGAAGTCCGGATGATCTGTCGGTGTGGATTCCAGCGATATCAGGGGTGCAACTGCAGTGAGTAAGGGGAAGACGTGGTAGCCGAGGCGAAGAAGAACAAGAAGAAGAACAAGAAGAAGAAACCTGATCGACAGGCTTTCCTGGCCAACAAGCACGACTTGTACCAGAGAGCGGTTCAGGAACCATCGGCAGACAACGAGTTCATGTCCAAGCTCTTTGCGAAGAAGTTCCAACGAGATGCCATCGTGATGAGGGAAGACTTCTGTGGCACCGGCTTGCTCTCGGCCACATGGGTCGAGGAAGATCCGAATCGCAAGGCGATTGGTTACGATCTGGATGTGGAGACGGTGGAGTGGGGCATCGAGAACAATCTCGCCAAGTTGGATGATGAACAGCGCTCCCGGGTCGATCTTCGGATCGCCGATGTCCTGGATGCCCCGAAGGATCCGGTCGACATCATCTGCGCGATGAACTTCTCCTGGTGGATCTTCAAGAAGCGCCAGGAGTTACTCGAATACTTCAGATCAGTCCGGTCCAGCCTTCATCCAGAAGGGCTCTTCATTCTCGACATCTACGGCGGCAAGGAAGCCTACGAGGAGATGGAAGAGGAACACGAGAAGGATGGCTTCGACTACATCTGGGATCAGGACGCGGTGTGCGGGGTCAGTGATGAAATCCTTTGCCATATCTCCTTCCACTTTCCCGATGGGTCCAAGATGAAACGGGCGTTCACCTACGACTGGCGCCGCTACGGTATGCGTGAGAGCCAGGAGATCCTCCTCGATGCCGGTTTTTCCAAGGTCGAGGTCTACTGGGAAGGCGTCGATGATGAAGGCGATGGTGACGGCGAGTTCACCCTCACCACTCGGGCGGAGAGTACCGATGCTTGGATCGCCTACCTGGTGGCCATTCCTTAGGGTGCCGTCGGATTCACTGCAGTCGGAGTTCCTGAACTCGCTCCACTGACGCTGGCGACCAGCCACAACACCACCGGATACCCTGCCGCTTCGAGAGATGCGGTTGCCGCACGCATCGTGGCCCCGGTGGTCAGGACATCATCGACCAGCACGATGGATGGAGCGGTGGGAGTCTTTGGCGCGGTACCACAGTGAAAAGCACTGGCCGTGAGTGCTCGCCGTCGGTGCGCCGGGAGAGTGACTTGCGCTCGTCCTGGGTTCCTCCTCAGTAGCCTTCGATACAGCAGACCGCGCTGACTTGCGACCGGGATCGCCAGCCGTTCGGCGAAGGAGATCCCCTCGATCCAGCTTCGGCGCCAGTGCCGGGGTATCGCCACCACCGTCCAGTGGCTGCACTCCTCGATCTGCGGAAAGCGGGATTGGCGCTCCAGTGAGCACCACCGGTCGACCAGGGTAGACGCCAATAGACCGGCGATATCGTCCCGCTGTTGGCTCTTTCCCTTGAGGATCAGACCTCGCAAAGAGCCCTCATGTGTCGAGATGTGGATCAGCGGGCGTTGTGGAGCCGTAACGAGACAGGCGGCACAGCGCCCCTCGAACCGCTCCTCTCGCTGGAGGCAGCGGGGGCAGGTAGGGGACAACGGCGGCAGATCACCGAGGCAGGTGGCGCATAGAGCCCTGTTGGGGAGCGGATTGTCACCACAGAGACGGCACTGCTCTGGCCACAGTAGTTCTGCCAGTGCTGCCAGTGCTGCCCGGGCCGGAGGCGGTCTCCGGCCGTCCTCTTGGACAGAAGTGGACGGTCGATCTGGACAGCCAGCGCTTGTGCCGCTATCGTCGGTGCCCATGCCGGTGTAGCTCAGTTGGTAGAGCAAAGGAATCATAATCCTTGGGTCCGGGGTTCGAGTCCCTGCGCCGGTACCAATTTGCGATGTGAACTCCCGACCGACCGGGTCGGTCGGGAGTTTTTCTTCGATATCAGCGCTCATTCGTTGCACCATCCCTGGCGAGGAACCCGGGGGGCACTGCAACTCGAGTACCGTTGAATCGAAATCGAGAGGGGAATCGACATGGCACAAGATGGGCCTTCTCACCATCCTCAGCCGGATCCTGATCGACCGGTGATCGACGAGGCACTGGTGCGAAAAACCGCTCACCTGGCGCGGCTGGAAGTCTCCGATGATGAAATCCCAGGACTGGTCGAGCACCTGGAAAAGATTCTTGATCTGGTCGATACATTGCGATCGGTCGAGATTCCCGAGGGGCATCGGCCCGATCTTCATGTCTCGCAAGCGACCGTCTCGATGACTCGTGAAGATCAATCGTCAAAGCCGACCGATGCCGGTGGCCCGAGAGACCCGGCAGCGTTCGGCGGAAATGCTCCCGACTGGCGAGATGGTTCCTTTGTCACTCCAAGAGTCGTCGGCTAGGGGATCATGTCGAATCGATCATCCCTACCTCCGATCGACGCCACGGTCGGTGAAGCGCAGCAATGGCTCGCCGATGGACACTGCACCTCGCGTCAACTGATCGACGGCTACCTCGAGTTTCTCGAGGGGGGCGGCCGGGAGTTGAACGCTGTGGTCGAGATCTTCAACGAGTCCGCCCAGCAAGCCGCTGATCAGAGTGACCAGAGGAGAGCCCAGGGGCAGTGCTTTGGACCTCTCGATGGAATCCCCTTTACCGCGAAAATGAACATCACGACACAACTCGGCAGTAGCGATGCTTCGAGCCCGATGCTCCGAGGATTCAAGGCCCAAGAAGATGCCACTGCGGTTCGCCGCCTACGTGCTGCTGGCGCAGTACTGGTGGGGAAGACCAGTTGTGACGAGTTCGCCATGGGAGCTTCCAACGAGACATCTTCCCACGGGGTGGTCTCCAATCCGTGGGACCGAGAACGGGTGCCGGGGGGGTCGAGCGGTGGTTCCGCCGCACTGGCCGGGAGTCACGGTTGGTCCTTTCATCTGGGCAGTGACACTGGCGGATCGATCCGCCAACCGGCGGCTTTCTGCAATGCCACTGCGATCAAGCCGACCTGGGGCCGGGTCTCCCGACGTGGCCTGATCGCCTTCGGATCGAGCCTCGATCAAATCTGTCCGATTGCCAGGGATGCCGTCGATTGTCAGAGCGTCTTGCAGGTGATCGAGGGGCACGATCCACTCGACAGCACCAGTTTGCGTCAAAGCACCTCTTCGCAGCAAAAGATTTCGCAGCCAAAGATCGGTCGTGTCGCTCTGATCAGCGACGGACTCGGGCCGGGCATCGATGCTTCCATCGCCTCGGCGGTACGATCTGCTGCACAGCAGATGGCCAGTCAGGGTATCGAGATCATCGAGAGGTCATTGCCGCATCTAGAGGCTGCGAACGCCTGCTACCAGGTGATCTCTACCGCCGAGGCGTCGTCGAATCTGGCTCGCTACGACGGTGTTCACGTCGGAGTTCGAGGGCAGTCGGAAGATCTCCAGCAACTGTACGAGACCAGTCGGCACCAAGGATTTGGCAGCGAGGTTCGTCGAAGAATCTTGCTCGGTACCTTCGTACTCTCGGCGGGATATCAAGAAGCGTACTACAACCGTGCATTGGCAGTACGGGATTTGATCCGTCAAGGGATCGATCAGGTGCTGGAAGATTGCGATGCGCTTCTGTTGCCGGTTTCGCCCTTTGCTCCTTTTCCCATCGGTGAGCGTATCGACGACCCACTGGCGTTGTACGCATGCGATATCTTGACGGTGACTGCGAACCTGGCAGGAGTTCCGGCGCTGGCGTTACCGTGTGCTTTTGATGAGCAACAACTGCCGATCGGAATGCAACTGATGGGGGCCCACGGTAGTGACCATGTACTACTTGAATTTGGCCAGCGGTGGCAGTGCTGGAACGATGAGCATCGGGCACTCCCGCAAGGGGGCACACGATGAGTGGAAATTCGTTGAGTGAAAAATCGTTGAGCGGAAAAACGAACAGCTGGAAAACAGTGGTTGGCCTCGAGATTCATGCCCAGATGTCGACACGGAGCAAGATGTTCTGTGCCTGTGTGCGATCGACGGGAACCGCACCGAACCAGCACCTTTGTCCGGTTTGCGCCGGCTGGCCTGGCGCATTACCGGTGATCAACCAGGCGGCGGTTCGCCGGGCGATCCGTGCCGCCATCAGCCTCGACTGCGGAGTCCAACGAGAGAGTCGATTCGATCGCAAGAACTACTTCTATCCCGATCTTCCCAAGGGCTACCAGATCAGCCAGTTCTATCGCCCCTATGCCCTCGGTGGCGCGATCCAATTTGAACGAGACGATGGTTCCTCCGGGGTTCTGCCGCTGGTCCGAATCCACATGGAGGAGGACGCTGGCAAGTCGGTTCATGCCGAGGATGGCACCAGTCGTATCGATCTCAATAGATGCAGCAGTCCATTGCTTGAAATCGTTACCGAACCACTGCAGATGAGCGGGGTCGAAGCGGCACGCTGCGTCCGCTCTACACGAGAATTGTTGCGGTGGATCGGTGTTTGTGATGGCGATATGGAGAAGGGAAACCTTCGAGCGGACGTCAATGTGTCGATTCATCGCGAAGGGGATACTGTCCTGGGAACTCGCACGGAACTGAAGAACCTCAATTCGTTCGTCTCCATCGAGAGATCGGTCGAAGTGGAGTCGGCTCGCCAGGCGGTGGTACTGGAAGCGGGAGGCGTGATTCGCCAGGAGACTCGTCTGTGGGATCAAGACCTGGAGCAGACCGAGGAGATGCGTGGCAAGGAAGACTCTCCAGATTACCGTTACTTTCCCGATCCAGATCTGCCACTACTGATCATCGAATCGTCAGACATCGATCGGGAACGGGACTCATTGCCGGAGTCCCTTGGCGACAGGAGAACTCGTTACATCGATCAACTGAAAGTCGATGCGCGAGATGCCGAATCGATCCTGGCGCGGCGAGAGTTTGGTGATTTCTTTGATCAGTTGCTAGCCGCTGGACTTTCACCCGCCTCGGCATCGAACTGGTTTCGCGGCGAGGTCCTCAAGCATCTCAATGATCGGGAGGAATCGATCGAGGATTACCCACTGACCGCGGCTTCCATCGCAGAGGTGGTCGAGGCGGTGGAGGGGGATCGGATCAGCGTGGCCAAGGGGCGTGAAATCCTCCAGGCCGCCCTCGATCAAGGCTGCTCCCCGGCGAAAATCCTTGCACAAACCGGTGAGCAAGTCAGTGACGAGGCTGCTCTGATCGGTTGGGTCCAGCAGGTCGTGGATGCCAATCCCGATGCCGCGGAAAAGATTCGCGCCGGCGACAGTAAACCGCTCGGCTTCCTCATGGGGCAGGTGATGAAGGCCAGTTCGGGGCAGGCCCATCCTCGTCGAGTTCAGGAGATCCTCCAGCGGTTGATTCAGCACGACTGAATTCCTGTCACCGGAGGCTTTCGCTGCGCATCAGGGAGTCGGCAATACGATCGTTTCCGGCCCCTCTGAGGTGATCACGAAGGTGCTGTGCCTGCCGTTGGCTTCGAGGCGGATCTGCCTCGACCCGAAGGCGGGAACCTCGAGCCAGCCGGGCGGTACCAACGTTTCACCAGAATCGAGGATCAGTCGGGCCGGTGAGCTGGTTTCTATCCGAACCGGAATCGTCAAGCCTGTGGTGGCGTCATTTGATGGGTACTGCTCGAGTAACTGGAAATTGAGTTTCCTCACCTCGGTCAGGTTGTGTTGGATCCGTGCCTCCTCGGATCGGTGTCGCAGAGCCGCGGCCTGATGATCTTCCGCTTCCCAATGATCCCTCAAACGCCGTGTTTCGGCGTCAGCACCGTATTGGCTCGCCAACTTTAACTGGCGACTGACCTCTTCGGAGTTGCCGAGGATGCGGGCGCCCTTGGCATCCAGGATGGCACTCTGGGCGAGGGTGGAGTAGCGGCTACGACCGTCTTGTTTGCGCTTCTCGACCAGCGCTTCCGCACTGTCGAGCCCTTCTTTCCACGGACCGGAGGGGAGCCATTGGAGCCATGGCTGGGCTTCTTTTCGCCATTGTTCCGGGGGCATGGTGTCGGCAGTGGCAATCACATGTTGCAACGAAAACTCTGCATAGATGAGAATCACTGCAGTGGCCAGGAAGGGTGCAAGCATGCAGAACCGGCGGATGTTGCGAAGAGCTTTCTTGCCCGTTCGAGCTTGAGTCTCCTCGACTCCTCTGTTTCGCCGTAGCATCCGTACGCTCTCTGCAATTTCTCGCGCCCTGTGAATGTTGCCCTCGGAAGCCTGGCGTGCTGCGAGGCGTTCGAGTGCTTGTTCGGAGGCCTGTTCCTCGCCGTGGTCGAGCAGGAAGTCAATTTTAGCCTGTTGCATCTCGTGATCATCCGGGTGCAACGCCTCGAGGCTATCGATGATCCTCAGCGCCCTGCGGCGGTGTGACCCCCTGTGTAAGTGAGAAGCGATGCGCACTCCTTCGCGGATCTGCATCGAGGGGGTCTCATGGGTCGCGATCAATTGGAGCCTCAGTTGGTCTTCATCTGAGACCTCGATGGCTCTCCTGAGGTAGCGCCGACCCTCTTCCGGTTGACTGCCACCGAGCAATTGTTCTGCGCGTTCGACGAGGATCTCGATACGAGTGCTGTGGGCCAGATCATCCTCGGGGGATTCGGTCAGGATCTGGTCGAGAATGGCGATGGCAGACTCGGGGTCCCTGGCCGTTCGGTGGGCCTCGACGATGCGAATCTCCGCAGTACGTTTTGCATGGCGATCTCCGCTCAGTTGATGCAGTTGGCGCAACTTCTCGAGAATCTTGATCGGTTCCGCTGCCATCGGTGTCGCTTGTTCCAGTTTCTCTACCAGTGCAGATCGAGACGCATCGTCGATCTGGTCGAGCCTGACCCGGGCCAGCTCGGGGAATTTCTTCTTGAAGAGCCAACCCTGGCGAGCTCCTCCTGCCAGGTAGTGCAGCGTCCAGATGGGAGAGAAGGGGGAGTCCGCTTCAATTTCACGGATGGTCCTGAAGCCGTCCACCAGCATGGCGATGCGAGCGAAGCACCAGTGACCCTGTTCGTCTCGAGCCTGGATTCCACCGGGAGAGAGCAGCAATAGTTCCTCGGGAGCAGGCAGTATGCTCCTGGCTTTTTCCAGTATCTCCAACTGCTGATCCAACTGATCCATCAAGGTCTTGGCATCGATACCACTGGTGATCTCCACTGTGTGGCCCGATTGTTCCTCAAAGAGGAAGCCCTCGCCATTTCCGGTGAAAGCGTCGACCAGGATCGAGACCGACTGCTGCTGGCAGATCTTGTTCCTGATACCCTCATCCAGGTCCTCTACCGAGGATAGGATCACTTCCAGATTGCGACTTTCGGTGTACCAGAGAGCGAGCAGGGAGTCGAGGTGCTCCGGTGTCATCGCATCGGACCAGTTACTGACATCGGGGAAGTGCTGGGCGATGGGATCAGAGTAGAACTGGAAAAGATTTCCATCGAAGAGAATCCTCTGGGCCCCTTGACCGCGACCCAGATGGAATGTTCCGGCAGTCTTCTTTGCGACCTTTTGCTCGAGAATATTTTTTAGATCTTCATTCATCTTCAGCGGCTCCCTCTGCTTTTGAGGATTTTCCACGGGTGTTTTCTGAGCTGTGTAGCCAGCGGCAACAAAGGGTCTGTCGTGTCGAGTTGATCGATGGTTTCCCGCAGAAGTTGCCACGCACCGGGAGCTCGACTACGAGCGAGTCCGAACATTGTTGCAGTTCGTATCTGGTCATTGGTCGAGAGCAATAGCGATTGCAAGGTGCTGCGTGATTCCTGCTGGAGGCAACTGGCCAGCGATTCGATGCAACTCCAGCGCAAACTCGGATGTTTCGAGGTGACACCCTGGAGTAGCCAAGGACTCGCCTCCTCAAGTGAGAGGATGCGATACGCTTGGGCGAGTCGCTTCTTGCCAGTCAGGTCGCTGGCGGGCCAAGCCGTGACCAGTCGTGCCTTCTGGCGTACTGTGCCGCACTTCCTCAGGTAATCGATCGTCAGCATCGCGACCGCTGGATCTTGCGAGTGGGGGATCAGATCAGCGATCCCCGGCGCAGCGAATATCCAGTTTTTCTGCAGGTACAACTCGAGGAAGGATCGTTGTACTGCCGGTGCGCTCTCGCGACCGAAGGCGGATTCGATGATCTTTGACTGAGTGGCATCGGGATCTGGCCCATGAGTTCGCCACCAACCGATGGCGATCCTACGTACCACCTCGTCGGTCGCTTCCATCAGTGCCAAGGCGATCGCTGGATCTGTCTTCGCCTGCAATAGTTGCTGCAGGGGCTGCAACACCGAGGAGTCCTTCACCTGTAAATATCCGCCGGGTAAGACCGTGGCATCTGCGGTTGGAAATTCTCCATCGACCTCGGTGACCACGAGCCATGCCCCGCGTTGACCGATGAGGGCACCGATTCCTTCGGTGCCCTCTCCTTCCGGCTCTCTCAACCACCAACTTTCACGACCAGCGACTCGCTGGTGATCGGTGGTGATGTGGTAGAGGCGGTCCCTCTCTCCTCCGAGCAGTTCGACCACAGTCCCGTGAAGGACCTGATCTGATCTGCGAAACAGCGGCCAGGGGTCTTCGGCCCCCAGCAGCGGTAGTCCCAGCAGTTGGCTGCCGACGATGAGTATCATGATCTTGTAAATTGAATTCTGATTCAGCATCTAGGGCTCCAGGGTGGTCCACTCGGCGATGTACGCCTCGTTCAGTTCGTTGAAACGGTAACCCGATTCCCCCTCGACTAATGCCGAGGTCAGGCCCAGTGCAGAAGACATCACATTCAATCCGGGTGTGTCGACGTGATAAGCGGTGGTGAAGGGGCCGGTGAAGTCGGCACTTGAGACTCCACCGAATAACCCTGAGGGTGGGGCTCCATTAGCGCACAGACCCACGGCATGTCCGATCTCGTGTGCTGCGACCACTGCGACGACCCGACTCCATGCGTCGATCGCGTTCCATACTCCGTCATAACGCTGATTCTCGGCGTTGCTATTGGTTGGATCGAGGCGCTCAAAGTTCGCTCCCAGTACCACTTCATCGATGGGATGTTCTCCGACCGCCACTCCCAGTCCCGGGAGTATCTCCTCGAATCGATTCCGAAAGGTCCAGGAGTTCCAGTAGAACTGCACCATGTTGCTGGTGAAGACCCCGCGATTAGGAGCTCGTTCATCGTTGCTGTTGCTGTTCCGGAAATCGAAAGTGGCGCGACCCAGTGCGTAACTGTTGGCATCGAAGTCGTCTCCGCCGATGCCGAGGGCGCTGGTCGAGTTGACCGGGCTGACCTGGAATCTCAGTTGTGGTTGTAGATCTTGCCCATCGAGTAGAGAGCCCTCGCCATAGAGCTGCTGGATTCGCTCAAGGATCGACTGTTCGACCCAAAACTGCACTCTCAGATCACAACCGGCCGCTACCGCAGCCGCGGTGGGTTGATCCGATTGAAGCCCGATCGTCACCAGGTCCTGCCGGTGATCGGCGATCCCATCTGCTCCGGTGCTGGAGAAGGGGACCAGATCTCCTGCGGAGTCCAGTTCCCACCCGATACTGTAATTGTCGCGGGTAAAGTCGATGTTCCAGCGATCCTGCCAGTCGAAGGGCAGGGAAGCGGTCGACGCCGGGTGAACCTGGAACTGGTACTGGTGTGCTCCGGCAGGGTTACCCCGCATATCATCGATGACAGCGGTGATGGTGAGGGGGCCCGTGGGCAGCGATTGTGCGGCGGAGACTTGCCAGCTCGCCGAGCTTCCATCGATGGTGAACAGGTCCGCTAGATTGTCACCGGCATCTCGATTGGCCAGTGACTGGTTCGCCACGATCGATAGGGTTTGCGGATCGACGGCGGCTCCTCCAGCTCCTGCGCTCCAACTGACCTGGATCAGTGTTCCGATGGCGGGAATCGACAGGGTGAAGGGGATGGTTGAGGCGCTGTTGTCGCTGTACGGTTCGCTACCATTGAGGTAGGGGGGGATCTCGCCGATGGTGATCGAGTCGATGATCGGGGCGATGGTGTTGAGTGCGATGTATGGACTGACGGCGGAGGACGATCCGCTCGCATCGGAAACCACCACTCGAACTCTGGCGAAGGGACTCACCACTCCGGGAGTATCGATGTGAGAGTTCCAGATCAACTCGACCTGGGAAACCCCCTTGGTCCCGGGAATCACCACTTCGACATCCGTATCGAGAGTGGCGAGGTTCCACGGCTCGTTGCCGCCGAGAGACCATTCGAGGTGGATCGCGAGGTAGTCCCCATCCGCATCCGAGATCAGACTGTTGACCGGGATCGGGCCTCCCACGGCACCGGTCGGAATGGTCACCGAATCGACGACGGGAGGGGAAGTCTCTCCGATGGAGAGGGGATCACTGCGTCGAGTCGCATGAACATGGCCTTCGAGGTCGAGCAGTCGTACTTCGATCAGGATGTCTGCTTGCGGGAGGGTCGTAAGATCTCCGCGGAAGGACCATTCGGTTTGTACTGATTCGAAAGGTGGGCTCAATTCGATGACGCCTTCAGTTCCGGAGTCAGGAGTGACCGATTGCCACTGCTGGCCGAGATCGTCGCTGTAATAGATCCAGGCGTCCCAGGTTCGTGCTGCGGGATCCACCACATCGAAGCCAACGATGGCTGTAGTGCTCTGTATCTCGACGGTGAAGTGTTCGATGATCGGGGCAGATGCCTGAGCGATGGCACTCTTTTTCTGGCAGCCGGAGCCCAGCAACAGTAGACCGATGAAGAGCAGCCCGATGGTTCGGGAATGGAGGGGTTCATGCACGATGTCATCTACCTCTCGATTCCATCCCCCCCCTCTCAAAAACGGGAATGGTTTCGGTTTCTTCAGTTCGGCTGGGCCGAAATGGGTTCAGGCACGAGGCTGCCCGAGAAGCCAGTGACACGGGACATCCACTGGGATGCGATCCGACAGAGAAGAATACGATAATCTGCTGCTGCAGCCCAATCGGCAATGGTGGCAGGGACCTATCCATCGGTGGATAACACCTCTACAATGACCTCTGGTCGGAATTCAACGATTCCGCCTCCGGAAGGAAGCCCGGCGATGTCCCACGCCCATTGCTCTCGTCCGGCCTCACGATCCAGTGCCCTCCGTCGATCCGGAGTCGGTACTCTTTGTGTGGCCATCCTGACCTTTTTCGCCTCTGTTTGGCTCAGCCCAGCGACCACTGCGCTCGGCGGAAACGAGCGAATCCTCGAAGCATCTACCGACGATATCTCTCGCGCCAAGTCTGAATTGGCCGGGGCGATCCAGAAGGACCGCTTTGACGAGGCTTCCCGTGCGGTCGATGTGCTGGTCAAGGATGGCAGCAAGAAGGCGATCAATGCACTGGTTCAGATCGGTCTTGGCGGTCAGTCCTACGGAATTGAACGCTACATCGGATCGAAGTTGGTGGGCATCCCCGCCGGCGAAGGACTCGATCGTCTCTGTCATCTTGCGAACAAAGACAAACGATCCTCTGCGCGGATCATCTTGACGCTGGTACTGTCCGCTCGCTCGGAGAGCAACGCCTACAAGGCAGTGCTGACCAACTTGTACGATCCCGACGACTCGGTTTCCCTCACCGTCATCGAAGCTCTGGAGAAGAAGGACGATCTAGGTTCGGTCGATCACTTGATCGAAGCGCTGGCTCGCCAGGAAAAGGTCGGCCGGTCAGGGACACTGCTCGCCTACGAGATTCGCCAGTGTCTGCTGAAGCTGGTCGGGGAAGATTTCAAGGTGGCGGCAGACTGGAAAAACTTCTGGGATCCGCGCAAGAATGATTACAAGAGACCGCCTCCGGGGAATCAGAAGCGTGGAGTGACCTCGGTCAGGCGTGATCCACCAGCTTTCTTCGGGATGGAAGTGGCGGCCAAGAATGTTGTCTTCTTGCTCGATGTGTCCGGCAGCATGGAGGTGGTCGATGATCTTCCCGAAGATCCGGGGAACGGAGTTGGAGGACGTCGCACCGGGGTAGGGGAAGAGGAAGAAAAACCGAAACCTACTCCCAAGCAGCAGGAATCTCGTCAGCGTATTCGGCGGGTACAGGATGAGTTGATCGGGACCATCGACAAGTTGCCTGCAGATGTGCGCTTCAACATCATCACCTTCAACCATGAGGTGCATGCCATGTCGAAGGGGCTGGTCTCCGCATCTTCTCGGCGAAAGAAGGAAGCGATCCAGTACGTGAGGAAGTTCAGTGCTGAGGGAGAGACGTGGACCGATCACGCCCTGCGTGAGGCGTTTGGTGCGCCACAACTGAAGGCGATCTTCCTGCTCTCCGATGGAGCTCCACGCCGCGACAATCAGTTGCTGGATACGCAGCCGATCTTGCAGTGGGTCCGTGAGGCCAATCGATTCCGCAGGATTCGCCTCAACACCGTCGGCTTCGAACAGGCAGGCAAGAAATTGCGCGCCTTCATGAGAAATCTCGCCCTGCAAAATAATGGCGAATACATCGAACTTCGCTGAATCCGCTCGAATTTCATGCAAGTCCTGTTTCTGACGTGACTTGGTTCATGTACAGGTAGGCCGATCTGGTTGCCGCCCATCTCCGTTTCTGGTAGAAGCACCCTTTCCGGATGAGCGGTATGGCCAGTGCGCTGACTCCGCTCCGACGAGGCCTGATTCGTGGGCTTCGAGTCACGACCTTTGATATGGATATGAAGGAGAAGCAAGATGGACTCATGGGTGAACTACTTGATCAGCGCTGAGGGTGCGAAACTCGGCATCGGCATCTCCGTGATCTCCTTGATCTACGCATTCTACCTCAATGGTTGGATCAAGAAGCAGTCTCCTGGCACCGAGCGAATGCAAGAGCTGGCTGGATTCGTCCAGCAGGGTGCGATGGCATTCCTCAAGACAGAATACAAGATGCTGGGAGTGTTCGCCGCTGTCGTCGCGATCGCCCTCAACTTCGGGGTCAACTCTGAAACCGCCATCTCTTATGTGGTGGGAGCGCTCGCCAGTGGAGTGGCCGGCTGGATCGGCATGAAGACCGCAACCATGAGTGCGGTCAGGACCACCGAGGCTGCCAAGAAAGGTCTCACCGGTGCACTCACCGTGGCCTTCCGATCGGGAGCGGTGATGGGATTGACCGTGGTGGGCCTCGGCTTGCTCGGAGTCTCGGCACTGTTCATCTACTGGCTCGATACCACAGCTCCTGGAGAGAACTTCATCAAGCCGCTCTTTGGATTCTCCTTCGGTGCTTCCAGCATCGCGCTCTTTGCCCGGGTGGGTGGAGGCATCTTCACCAAGGCTGCCGATGTGGGCGCTGACCTGGTCGGCAAGGTGGAGGCGGGGATCCCCGAGGATGACCCGCGTAACCCGGCCACCATCGCGGATAACGTGGGCGATAACGTCGGAGACGTGGCGGGAATGGGTGCGGACCTGTTCGAATCGTACGTCGGATCGGTGATCGCTTGCATGGCGCTGGGACTGACCGCATTCGGCGTCGCCAATGTCGATGCTGCGATGCCGTGGGTGGCACTGCCACTGGTCCTCTGTGCTCTGGGAACCCTCTCCTCCATCATCGGGACCGCAGTGGTCAAGACCAATGACGAGAGCAAGGTTCACTCGGCGCTGTTCAATGGCCTGTTGACCGCTAGCGTCATCTTCGCCGGATTGGCAGCCTTCGTCTTCACCAAACTGCCTGGGGACAACCTGCCCTTCGCCGAGGGGGCCACCAAGTGGGGTATCTACGGAACGCTGGTAGGAGGCCTGCTGCTCGGGATCATCATCGGAAAGATCACCGAACATTACACCTCCGAGCAGGCGCCGCATGCACGCAAGATTGCCGCCGATTCGGAACAGGGAACGGCGACCAACATCATCAGTGGACTGGCCATCGGTATGCAATCGACGGTGTGGCCGGTGATCTGGATCTGTGTGGCGATCTACTTCGCTCATCAGTTCGGTGGCCTCTACGGAATCGCCCTCAGTGCCGTCGGCATGCTCTCGACGCTGGGCATCTCGCTCGGCATCGACGCCTACGGACCGGTGGCGGACAATGCCGGGGGAATCGCCGAGATGGCGGGTTGTGATCCTGAAGTTCGTCAGCGTACCGATGCACTCGACGCAGTCGGAAATACCACTGCAGCGATCGGTAAAGGCTTTGCGATTGGATCTGCTGCGCTGACCGCCTTGGCCCTCTTCAATACTTACTCCAATGAAGTGAAAGCTGGCCTCAAGGAACTCGAACTGGATTCAGCGATCTTCGAGAATCTCGACATTCTCAATGTCAACGTGACCATCGGACTGTTCCTCGGGGCTGCCATGACTTTCCTCTTCTCCGCCTTGACGATGAAGGCGGTGGGTAAGGCTGCGGGCTCGATGATCGAAGAGGTGCGTCGACAGTTCCGTGAGATTCCGGGAATCCTCGAGGGCACCGGAAAACCTGACTATGCCGCCTGTGTCGAGATCTCGACCAAGGGATCGTTGCGCGAGATGGTGTTGCCTGGATTCCTTGCCATCGTGGTTCCGGTTGCGGTCGGCTGCTGGTCGATGCAGGTACTCGGCGGCCTGCTGGCGGGTTCGCTGGCTACCGGAGTGTTGTTTGCCATTTTCATGTCAAACGCCGGTGGTGCCTGGGACAATGCCAAGAAGTACATCGAGACGGGACAGCATGGCGGCAAGGGCTCCGAGGCACATAAGGCCTCGGTGGTCGGCGATACCGTGGGTGATCCCTTCAAGGACACCAGCGGGCCTTCCTTGAACATCCTGATCAAGTTGATGACGATTGTCAGTCTGGTGTTCGTACCGCTGTTCCTGAAGATGGCCAGCTAAACCGAGTCCTTCGGATCCATCCTCGAGGGGCCGCCCGCCGGTTGCCGGTGGGCGGCTTCTCTTCATCTGGGCTTGTGGCACGGGATTGGGCTGATACTCTCTGTAGGATCGAAAGGTATCGAATGGATCTGAATGTGAACTCGGCCGCAAGCCGGGGTGTGGAACAACTGGAGTTGATCGCTGCCGATACGGCTCGTTTTCTGTTTGAACAGAAGGCGGACCAGATCCTGGTATTGCGTGTACGAGAGATGATCCACATCTCTTCCTACTTCATCCTCGCTTCCGGGAGATCGGCGCGTCAGGTCCGAACGATGGGGGACTCGGTCGAACGATTCCTCAAGCCGATGCACTTGCCCAGGATCGGCTTTCACGGCCGAGACGACTCCCGCTGGTATTGCCTGGATCATGGTGAAATTGTCCTTCACCTGTTCGAGGAGGAAGCACGGGAATATTACGACCTGGAAAATCTATGGCTGGAAGCCCCTCGCCTCGAGGTCGATTTCATGAGTCGGGCGATGACTTCGGAGCCTGAAGGCGCCGCCTAGGGCGTCGATTCGTCGGGGGTTTTACGATCATCTTTGGCCTCCTCGGAGGCTCCCTTTTGGGCTCCCTTTTGGGCTCCCTTTTGGGCTCCCTTTTGGGCTCCCTTTTGGGCTCCCTTTTGGGCTCCCTTTTGCGCTCCATCCTGTTGCGGAATCGGTCTCACTAACTCGATCACACTGCTCGATGGCATCGACTGATCGGCGCGTCGAGCGATCAGCAGTTCACCACCTTCAAGCGGTAGCGGAGTGCCTCCCCTCGATCCCTCGGGCCACGGTAGCATTGCTAATGAGGAGCCGTCGCGCAGCGAGTGGACCTCGATACCGGCAGCGGACGGGATCCAGATACGGTCGGAGAAGATCCTTGGTTGCCCCCTCAGCAGTGGCGCCTGGAGTGTCGCGGGATCATCCGTTTCTGACATCGATTCTGCAGCCAGGGCGATGGCCCACGGTCCCGCCACCCTCTCACCATTGCGTGGGTCGAGACCGGTCAGGTGAATCGTTCTTTGCCCCACCTCGATGTCCCCATCGAACAGCCAAGCGATGCCATCGACGATCCCCAGCAGCGAGGTCTGGCGCCCCACCGGATGGCTCCAGCGGATGTGCCAGGAATCCTTCTCCAGGCCGATCAACATCCGTCCATCGGGGGGCAATAGAAGCCACGGACTCGACTCATCCTCTGGCACCTGGATTGGTGAGTTGGAGCGGGGTCGTAATCCCGGGTAGGCGAGGAAACGCTGGTTCCCCCAGCGAATATCACTGAGGCTCGACAACTCCTCGAAGCGCCATCTGGGTAGATGCAAGGTGGCGCGGTGTGCTCCGCTACTGGCGGACAGGCATTCGATGGCTCCGCCGGAACGACTCACGAGAAGATCATCTCCCGATCGTGCCAGTGAAGCGGAGAGGATCTTGTCGCGAAGGTCATTGAGTGCGTGGGCTTCCAGTTCCCGTACCTCGAGTTGACGTCGCCACAGTTCCTTGCCTTGGGCCAGATCGAAGGCGAACACCCACGTTTCGAGGGTCGACCAACCTCGTGTCGCCAGCAGCCATAGCCGATCGCCCTCGATCAGCGGCACCGGACAGGCGCTGAATCCCTCACTGGCGATGGGGGCGACCCAGGAGGAGATGGGTGGTTTCTGTGGATCTGGAATTTCGAGCACTACCGCTTCCAGCCAGCCACGATCTTTCCACGGCCCACTCTCGAGAATGATGTTGGTGGAAGGTCGTTGATATTGACGTGGCGTCCGTAACAGGAAGACGCAGCGGTCACCGCTGCTGACTGGAATTTCCGGAACACTGATGAAGGGCAGTTGGGTGCGACCGGGGGATTCATCGGGGCGTGGGACCTGCCATTGCCACGCTTCTCGGGTCGGTTCATCCAGATCGATCGCCACGACACGATGGCCGTTGCCGAAGAGTGCTGTCCGCTGGCCCAGTAGCGGGAACAAATCTGACAGGGGATGGCGTCGTGACCACACCTGGGCCTTGCGATGGGCGGTCGCCTCCGGACCTGTCTCCGGCATCGGGATCGCCAGTGAACCCTCGACGCGGCTCGCCGCCGACAGTACCGGTGGTCGGATCAACGGTCCGTCACTGCGCCTCCATGGCCCTTCGAGTGGCGGCGTGCCCTCCAACCAGCGCAACCAATTGGGGTCGATTCCAGCACCAATTCCAGGTCGCTGCAGGAGTGCCCAGGCGGCACTTCGGTCGGCACGCTCGAGCGCCTCTTGCAGGGCGCGATTCGCTTCGGTCCCACGATCGGGCTGCCAGACCAGCGGATGCGCGTCATCGATGGGAATCGGACCGAGTCGTTTGAGGGCCACATCGAGAAAGCCATCCGGCAGCGACCGAGAAAATCGTTCCAGTTGCCGAACTGCACGCCCGATACGAATGGTTCCACGGCTGCCGATCGAGATGGGCTGGAGTGGAAAGATCAGCGATCCATGCCGCATCTCGAGCCAGTCTTGCATCTGTTGAGCGGCCTCAGCAGGATTCTTGCTGGCTCGTCGGGAGATCTGCATCAGCGAGTCCGCATCCTGGTGATGGGGGATTCGTCCTGGGCCTGCGGCGGGGGGGCCAGGCAACTCGTACTCCTGTGGAACTTCTACCAGTGGATCGGCGCTCCACACGATCAGAAGAGGCAGCAGGAGCCACGTGACCAGTACCAGGGTGAACTTCAAGCGGGACATCATGACGCTCGCTAGACCTCTTCTTTCCATTTCTGGGGGGATGAAAGCGTTTGGTACCGGATCACTGAACTGAATCGCTCGATCTGCGGGGCGGACTCGGAGTCGTTGCTCGGACCCACGTCACGAGTCCATCCTTGCGTGTGAAACGGCTTCGCGCTACCAGGGTTGTTCCCCTTCCAGGTGCCCGATAGGCTCGCCGTTTCGGAAAGGCAGATACCGTGACCGATTCCAAAACTCCATCGACGCGGCTGATGCTCGCCTCTGAGGCCCAGACCGAGGCGCTAGGTGAGCGTATCGGCGCTGTTGCCCGGGCCGGCCTGGTGCTGGGCCTGTACGGGGACCTGGGTGCGGGAAAAACTGCTCTGGTGCGTGGCCTGGCCCGTGGAATGGCCCTCGATGGCAGGGTTCGCAGCCCCACCTTTACCATCGCCTCGCTACACCGAGGAGTGGTACCACTGCTTCATGTCGACGCTTATCGCCTCGATGATCCCACCGAACTGGCGCTTCATGGCTGGCAGGAATGGCATCAAGAGGGGGTGATCGCAGTGGAATGGGCGGAACGGGTCGAGTCGATGCTCCCACCGCGACATCTGAGGATCGAACTGTCCCATCGGGGTGAGGAGCTTCGCCAGGGCCACATCCAGGCGTTGGGAGAGGGACAAGCCGATGCGGTGGAACAGGCTTTTCTTGCTGCGATCGTTTGCTGAAGCAACTTGAAAGCAAACTCGTGGGCTTCACAATCAGTGAGCCCGACATTTCCATTTCCCCAGACCCGGGCAGGATCGAGATACGATGCCGAGACGCCGTCATGGTGGAGCCGAGAGAGGCTCCGAACCCGAGGATGCCACCGATAACGATGCCGCTGGCTGGCTTCTCGATGGCCTGGCGATCCGTCCACCTCTCGAGGAGTTCCGACGCTTGTTCGAGATGAAGAAGAGAGCTTTTGAAGGCAAGGTAGATGCCGAGAGCCTACGCAAGTACGAGCAGGCGCGTCGTCTCGGAGAGAACTTCATCGCAGAGCAGGATTACGACCAGGAGACGGGTCCGAGGAGGGCGTCTTGCTGATTCGTAGCCTTCGAGCCGAGGGATTCCTGAAGTTCAGAAAACTCCGTATCGATAATTTTCCCCGTCGAGCCCTGATCGGAATTGTCGGACCCAACGAGAGTGGCAAGTCGAGTATCGGGCAACTGTTCCAGTTCGCTCTCTTCGGTTCAACTCATCACATGGTGCGCGGCTCGATCACCGACTTGATTCACTGGGATGATGATCATTGCGTGGTCGAACTCGATTTCGAACACGCCGATGAAGGGTATCGGATCTGGCGCGAGATGGACCGCTTCGGCACCTCCTTTGCGCGACTGGTTCGGATCGACAAGTCAGGGGGGCCGCCGGGAGAAGAGATCGCCTCCGGAGCACTCCAGGTGCAGCGAGAAGTGCAAAGGCGCTTCCACCTCGGTGCCGGAGAAACGATGCACTCCTTTTACCTGGCAGAGCGAGAATCGGTCACCACTCCGGAGCAGTTCAGATCCTTCCTCGATCGGGTGGCGGGAATCGATGTGCTACAGGGTGCGCGGGGGGAAGCGAGTCAGGCCCTCGACTTGCTGGAGAAGGATTTTACCTCGGTGCAGGAAGAGATCCATCGCAATGATCTGCACATTCAGCGTCTGCAACCCAACATCGACAAGATCCCGGATCTCGAAGAGGAACTGAAGGTCAGAGATGCCAAGGTCGAGGAATCTCGCTCTCATGGGCGTGAGATGCAACGACTGGTAGAGCAGGAACTGAAAAAGCGTGATGAAGTTCAAAAGATTCAGGTCGAATTGCGATCCCTCGATACCCTGATCGCTTCCGAGTCGCTGAGAAAGAGCAATGGCTTGATCGGTCTGCTACAAGCGGATCTGGCGCCGGAGCCTTTGCGCGACCAGGATTCCATCATCACTCCGCTGCGCGACGGATTGGAGCAGATCTCCGATGCATGCAAGATTCGTGCAGATCTCGAGCGATGCGTGACGGACTCCATCGAGTCGTTAAAAGCACGTCTCGAAGGAGATCATGAGGGATCGATCCGCACCGAGAAAGAGTTCCAGGAGCAAGAGATTCGCAGTTCCTCTACCTCGCGGGTGCGCCATAGAGCAGGAGCCTTGGTACTCTTCATCGCTGGCTTGGTGGGGATGGTGCTTGGCCTCGATCTTGAACTGGACTGGGGCATCGCCAAGGAGATTCAATTCCTGACTCAGATGGAGTCGGAAAAGGGAATCGGTTTTCTGGTGGCTGCATTCTTTGCCTTTCTCTTCGTCGCCGCCTGTTGGTTGTCGACCCGCGCATCTCAATGTCTTCAGAAGGTCTTCGATGCTCAGGGCATCCTGTCGCGCTTGCAGATGGAACAGGATGTCGGAAGCAGTTCACTGGAAGCGGCGAGGGCGCACGTGTCCCGTTCATCCGGAGGGCTCGATCCTGGCGACGACATCGGAGAATGTCGGGTCCGTTCTGTGCAAGAACACCTGGAATCTTTGCGTGCTGCTCGCCGTGAGATCCACGGAGTCATGGGCGATCTACCCGGTGATTTCTTGGCCGGTAAGTTGAAGGGTGCTCTCGATCGAGTGCGCGCGACCCTCAAGGAGCGTCGTAAGTCTCTGGATGAGTCCAGCGACTCGGTCAAACGCCTCCGCTCCAAGAGTGATCGGATCCAGTCGGAGATTCGTGAGTATCAGAATCAGGACGGGCGTCGCCAGGCGTTGTCTGAGGTTTCTGATGGGAGTCGCAAGAAGTCACTGGCGATTCGTGACGAGATGGACATTCATCGACTGCTGGTAGAGTTGCTCGATGAAACCATCGAGTCGGTGCGGATGCGTGCCGGTCCAAGTCTTGGCAAGGGACTGTGCCGACTGTTGCCGCATCTGACCGGCGGACGCTACCGTGATGCTCAGGTGACTCCAGAGTTCGAGATCCGTCTCTTCACTGGAGAAAAGAGCGATTTTCTTCAGACTCATGAACTCTCGGGAGGCACCTTGCAGGGGCTTTCCTTCGGCTTTCGTCTCGCCTTTGCCCAGGCTTTTGTGCGGGCGGTCACTGGTGCGCCACAGTTCCTTTTTCTCGATGAACCGTTCCCTGCGATGGACCGTGAGCGGGTCTTGCGAACCCTTCAGGCGCTCCCTCGTCTGAGTCAAGAACTGAGCCAGGTGATCGTTGCGCATCCCGATCTGGATCCCGCAGCGCGCCAGAGTTTTGATCTGTTGATCGAGACGGATCAAGCTTCTGACCGGCTCGAGATCGATCTGGAGGACATGTCGCTGCCAGAAGTATCTGCCCCGCGACGAGAACCGATTCAGAAGAGACCCATGTCCCCCAGAGTTGAGCCCTCGACTCGTCGGGAATCTGCTCCGCGTCGGGAATCTGCTCCGCGTCGGGAATCTGCTCCGCGTCGGGAATCTGCTCCGCGTCGGGAATCTGCTCCGCGTCGGGAA
>Ga0209362_1000269_pt1 | contig 47899 bp, 49 predicted proteins | sample SaaInlV_165m_DNA_FD_184680 | JGI IMG/M metagenome (GOLD analysis project Ga0209362, IMG submission 184680) | Marine microbial communities from expanding oxygen minimum zones in the Saanich Inlet - Saanich Inlet SI037_S3LV_110m_DNA (SPAdes)... | ecosystem: Environmental > Aquatic > Marine >... | reverse complement strand
ACTGAAGTCACTGGCTTCGTAGGCGGCGTTCCGGCAGGCTTCGATTGCTTCGGCTAACTTGCGTTGTTTCATCGGTCTTTCCTTGATTTGACGGATCGACGTGCTCCGAGTCTGGCCGCCCGTGACTCGACCTCGTCGGGTGTCAGCATGGTGGTCAGTCCGCCGATGGTGGCGACGATGCCCATCATGCGTAGTGCTGTCTTCTCATCGGCGTATCTTTCCGCGAGTTCGACGCGGTGGATGAGCCATTCAGCAAACTCCTGTGGGCCGCCTATGTCATCGGTGAGTGCGGCCATGACGGCGAGAGCCTGGTTGAGTCCTGCCTGTTGTTTGATGGTGGCGTACTTGTCGAGGTCGCTGGCTTGTTGAGCAACCCGTCTGGCAGTCTGCGGGATGCTCGGATGGAACCGGGCTTCAGCTCTGAGCACTCGCTGCCGTAGTCGTTCACATTGTCTGCACCGGCGTCCCGAGGCGTGGTACATCTTTCTGGGCGGAAAGTCACCGAGGCAATCCCGGCACCGCTTGAAGGTTTTGGGGTCATCGGGTTTCCGTTTGGTCATCGCCGGTATGTCTTCCAGATGAAGTACAGAGTTCCGATTATGAACCCAGTGAGGAAGCATTCAAGGTTTGTCACTTGGCCCCCCTGTGTTCTCGGTCGAGCCAGTCAGCGAAGTCGGTGGCTTCTTCGTCATTTCGTTGAGTCGTTCTTCGTGTAGTCTCGTTACGCGGTCCTTTTCTGCTTGACGCCGGATGGCATCGTTCTTGCGGCGGGTGGTCCATGCCCCTTGTCGCCGTTCGGCTTCTTTTTTGGCGATGCGTTGTTCTTCCCAGATTCCGCCGTGCTGAGCGGCGTCGATCAGGCCGATGGCCAGTTCATCGTTCCAGCCGGGAGAGGTGCCGTTGTGGTCCCCGGTGAAACTGGCGGCGAACCCGATGCAGACAGTGCCTTGCGGGTTCTCGACCTTGCAGCCGAGGATTTGGCCATTCTCCTGCCGCGACGTGTAGAAGATCACCCGCTGATTGGTGGGCAGTTCAGCGAGGAACTGGACGAGGTTAGTTGCTGGCATCTTTCCTCATGGCCTCCCATGTAGCGATCGACTTGGTCAGCGGCTGCATCTGGCCAGGTTCACTGACCGGCACTTTCACTGACGAGAAGTTCGGCATCGGACCGGGCAGCACCTGACCGGAGAATCCATCGACTTCAATGTGGGCGAGGAAGTTGCCTACCTGATCGTCCGGGATGACGATGGTCGCACCGCTGATGGTTTCAGGGTCCGGGTGCTTGGCTTCCATGAGTTGCTTCAGGATGCCCTTGGCTTCGGCAATGGACGCCTGCTCGGAAGTCGTCTGAGCAATCAGGTTAGAGATTCCCGCACCACCGAGCGTGCCGAACGATTCCGTAAACAGAAACAGCTTGTTGACTTCCTTCTGCGTCAGGAGCGATCCACGCGGGTGCATCTTCATCATCAACCGCTTGTTCATCTGGTCCATCAGACGCAGCCGCTTGAGGTGGCTCATGAGGAATATCTCACGAACGATCCAGCCAACAGCCAACAGGAAAATGAACCACTGCTCGATAGGCACCAGTCCGGTCAGCTCCGTCGTGTCGAGTGTAAACTGCATGTCGTTTCTCCGTGTGAGGATTGTTTCCGTCTGGCGTGATTGTAAATCACCGTGGATTACTTACAAGGGGTAAATCTTAACCTATGAAAGTTTTGGTCCTTTTGTGCGGAACTCGTATCGCTGGCAGGTGGTCGCCTGTGTCTGGGCCAGATTGAGACCGGCCAACAGGGACGCTTCGGTCTTGTAGCGACCGTATTCGTGCCACTCGCGTAGCACCTGCACATGCTCCAGCTCGGAGGTGCCTATGTATCTCGCTTCGATGACGTAGGGCTTTTTGGCTGCCATTGGCTCCAAGCCTTGTTCTGTTCCCGCAGCTTTCGGTATCTCCGGTTATGAAACAGCACCAGCACCAGCACTGTAGTCCCGGCCATCATACAGGTCAGGCCGCACGCGAGAATACCAGCCACGATCCAGTTCAATCCGTTGAACATCAACTCTTCTCCATCACGATCTTGAATTGGCGGTTCTGGTTGTTGCCGATCGCTTCGGCCACGTCCATCGCTTCAGTGCGAACGCTGTCTGAGCAGATGGGAATCTGGTCGTGGTCACGCACCCACCAGACGCCCGACTCCTGCTTGACGGTCCAGACCTCGAAGGGGGCGTCATGGTCCAGCATTTCACTGACCAGCTCAGCGGTCTTCTGCATGATCTCCGCTTCAGACCGATCCACCACTTCCTCGACCGGGACAGCCAGCTCAGCGTTGAACGCCTTCAGTATACGTCCGTCTGGAAAGGTAATGTCGTCGCCTCGTTTTCGGACGGGTCGATTGACTGCTGGGGCGAGGTCTGCTCCGGTGACGACGTCGTAGGCTGCCTCTCCGGCGTCTCGCTCGTTGGGGGCTGTGACGATGTAGGCACTGAGGATGGTGACGACGTACTCGGGCATGGGAATCTCTCGTCGTAATTGGCAAGGGTCAGATCAGCCACCTGGGCGTTGCGTTCCGGGTTGGACCCGTGGGTGTACGCAACCTTGGCCCACAGCTTCTGCCGCCGGGCCGCGTGCTGGGATCGTAGCTCCTCGAAGTACCGACAGGCACGGTCGTGGAGTTCCTGGGCCACACGGGACGTGCTCTCCAGCTTCTCGCGGAGATCGTCGAGGTCTTGATTCCTGGTGTCCATGTTCAGTTCCTGCGGGGGGCTTAGGATGAATTAGAACACCGACTCGCACGGTGTGTTTTAAGGGGCAAACCCCACCGTCTGTTTGGCCCCCACGGCTACGGGCACTCTCAAGTTGTAAGTACAGGTGACTGAGCCGCATTAACCGGGCGGCCACCAGTGCTGAAAATGGCGACGGCGTGTCCTTGAAGTCGCAAGATTCGAGCACGGTCCAGACACTCCTGTTCGGTGTCATAGGTTTCCGTTTGCTTGCCGAGAACACGCACGTCTTCACGTCCGAGACTCCACAAGGAATCCCGAATATCAGTCGTTATCAGGATCACGTCCATAGCTTTTTGTCTCCTCAGTGGGCGGGGGCGGGGTAACAGGTTCTACAGTCCGATGGGGTGGCTCGTTCAGGCAGCCTCGTGTCATGCCAACTTTGTCGAACAGGTCGTGTGCCTGTCGGACGGCAGCCGCAGAACTGATGTCGCCACCTGCTCCGTAGCTGCAAAAGATATGAATGGCCGCGTACTCCAGCTTGGACAGTCCAGTGTGCTGGGTAGGTTCGTCTACGCCGTTGTCGATCAGGATGGCGGTTGCTGGTTCGTCACGATTCTGCATTTGTTTGTTCCTTGGTTAATGTTGACCGCATAAACTTAACAAGATGACAGGATACGTCAAGGTTGATTGCAGACGAGTTCAGGACGTACCGACCCCGTCTGGGGCCGGAAAGGTTTGATCACAGACTGAGACAGGGATCGAACCGCCTGGACTGATTTTGATATCGGAGTCGCCAGGTTGCACCGCACTCCGCTCCACGTTGTCGCACCGACCCGGACGTCGAACACCGATCGGTCATGGAGCATCACTACTACCAGCTCGGAATGCTGGGCAAGTCTTCGGGCTGTGCTTTCGCCTTGGCCGCTTGGCAGACTTGGACGCCGAACAGATTGTCGGCGAGTGCTAGGCTTTCTGTAAGCGTCGTGCTCGGGAGCCAAAATTGTCAGGGGGCATCGTTGTGCCGATGTAGAAGCACTCAGCGAAGTCCAGTTCCTCGATCGGCACAAACACCCACGACACCCAGTCGCCGTCCCGTGTACGGTCATGCGACATCGTTACCCGCTGTCCGAGCTTTATGGACTGCCCGACGTAGGCAATTTTGGAATCTCTCCAAAGGAAGTAGATGCCGCTCTCCAGAGGAATCTCGTCGCCGGTTCGCCACGGGACAGGGCAGAACGGAGTAGGCACGTCTTCGTAATTATTCTGGTAGACGATGCTGGAAGCCTGTGCTGCCGAAATCTGACTCTTCAGTTGTGAGATCACAGCGGCGGACTTCTCTCCTGATTTCTTATTGGCCTTCCTGACCGCTGCGAGGACTGCTCTTTTCGTTGAGGTGGATTCGCAGAGTTCGGTCTCTTTTTTGGCGAGTGCTGCGGATCGTTTCTTCAGACTGCTTGTTTTTTGGGAGATCAGTTTTTTGGCATTAGTGACTCGCTTCTCCCGCTCGCTGAGATTGTCGCAGTGCTCCAGATTATGAAGCAACGCATCACTGATGCCTTCGAGGTAGGAGATCGGGACTCCAAGGTTTTCACACATCCTCGCGTTACTGATGACGCCTCCGTTCCACTCCCACCTGTTTCGGTGAGAGTCGTAGCCAATAAAATAATCTTTTTGTTCACGATGGCAGCGGATAGAAATTGTCCACTGATGGCCGTGTACTTGCGGGGCACCAGAAAAGGACCACTCGGAGAAGTCGGTGCGATGGAAGAAATTTTCAGCGATAGCCGCTACTTGATCGGCGGTGCCATACTTCCTGGCGGTCACAATTTCGTGCCGAAACGTATCTGCGTAGGTCATCCGTGACTCCTTCAGATTTGAATTAACTGAGCCTGATCAATGGGGCACTCGTAGAACTCACGCTCTCGCCCCTTTTTGGCATCGTATTTTCTGGTCGTTATCCAGGAGTCTGAGGACTCTCTAGTGTTGACGACGAATGCTAGGCGTTCTGCTTCTTCCAATAGTCAGCGTGCGTCCACGGGAAGGGGTAGTTGAACTTATCGACGTTGGACTTCCGAGCCTGCTGCATCAGGCGGAACGAGTTCCAGCCCAGCTCGATCGCGAAGTTAAATTTCTCTTCACGGTTGATGTCGGTCGGGTTCTTGATGTCCGGGTGCCGCTTGAACCATTTCTCGTACAGGTTCTTTGCCGATTGGGCCTGGGTAGCAGTCAGGGGCATTCTCATCGCGTAGCTCCACGAAAAAACCCCACGCCATTGCCGGAACCACTCGGCAACAGTGTGGGGTTGTAACGTAGCTCGATTTGATCCCAAGGTGGTTCGCGGATCAGGGCGGTAGTTTGCATTGCGAGTCAGTGCGAGTCAAGTGCCATCAGAGCACAACGTCTGATATGAAGCCAATTTTGCAGCAGCAGATGACTCGCTGTTTTATGCAAGAGGAAAGGGAAACTGCGTTGCCGCGTCATGGGCGTTCCGAGCTTCCAGTCACAGCCACGGGTTAATAGTCCCGCCGTGAGCTTTTTTCAGTCTCTTGCTGTTTTGTGCGGCTAGCGTAAGTGCGGCACTTCGGACGAGCACACGCCATTTTGCCATTGGGAATCGAACCCACACCCAGACTTCGCCGCTAAAAACCCGAGCGGGATTCGAACCCGCGTCATTCCGGCTTATGAGGCCGGTGCATTAGGCCGCTATGCTATCAGGTGACCGTGGGGGAGTCGGACGCACGGAAAAACATCAGAACCCCCAAGACGCTGCGTCAATAAATCTACATGGCCGCAGGTTGACTGTAAAGTATAAACTCGGAAAGTTTTCACGAATCCAGAGTTTTCAGCATGTCATCCATCAGCTTCAGAATGGAATGTTGTCGTCTCCGGGCGGCATCCCTGGTAGCCCGCTCTGCATCGCGGGCTGCGTCTGCCCGGCGTTCGAACTGTCGCTCGTCGGGGATGTAGGGGAAGAACTTGTCTGCCCACGCTGGCCGCTTTTTTCTGGCCCGCACGCCTGATGATCCCGGACGTTCAACTTGATCTTGCTTCTCTTGGCTCCGCTCGTTTTGTCATCCCATGTATCCTGCTCCAATTTGCCTGAGACCATGATCGCCCGCCCCTGCTTGTACCATTCGGCGAATCGCTCGCCGCTTGGACCCCAGATGACCAGGTCAAGGAACATCGTCTTCTCGTTCTTCTCTCCCGTCTGCTTGTTGGTCCACTTCTCGGACACAGCGACCGCAGATTCAGTGACGGACGAGCCTCCAGCCAGGTGGCGTGTTTCCGGGTCACGTACGAGGTGACCGATGATCGTGCATTGGTTGAAATTCGGCATCATGTTCTCCGTTGCGGGGGCGATAAAAGGGCAGCGTAACTGACTGCTACCCAAGGGTCAAGGATTATTCTTACGAAGCGTCGAAAATCTGGATTCTGATGGCGGGGCCAACGTCACGCTGAGCGGCGTCCTGCAAGCCCAGCGTGACAGTGATGTATCGGGGCGAATCGTCGTGAAACCAGCCAATCGAGACCAGTGCGTCTTCGAGTTGTTTGTAGTTGCCTCTGAGCACTGAGCTTGAGTCCCACAATCGCTGACCTTTGCCGAGAATCCGGGTGATCACGACTTTCACTTTGCCCGCGAAAGGTTCACGTCGCTGGCCGAGTGCTAACAGGTCTCGCTCCATGACTTTTCGGGCCTTGGCTGAGCTGAACCACTTGTGCCCCTGCCCCTGATTGTTGTTGGTGAGTTCGATCGGTAGCGTCACGTCCATGATCTGCTTCACGGGTTGCCTTCCATGAGTTCGCGGCCCAGCTTGTGACACCAGTCGGGCAAGACGTCGGTCTCCAGTTTCATTTCGGTCCATCCGATGACGTCCTTGCCACTGATTTCCTTGAGTGCGGCCAGATCGAAGTGAGATTCGTCGCGGGTGGACAGTGAGAGCTTCCACTTGAAGTGCATGATCGCGATTCTGCCCTGAACCGAGTACCTGTGCTTCCATAGGTGGGCCGGTCGGCTGACACTGGCGTAGTTACTGGGGTGCTCGGACTTCGAACCGTGCCGATTCCAGATATGCTCGACCTCAGTGGCAGGGATCGCAAAAATCCGTGGCCGCCGCAATCCCTGCCACGCCCACAGATTCTCGTGCTGCCCCACTGCCAGCGAATACTGGCAGTGGGGCCAATCGGCCAGGTACTCAGACCTCAGAGACTTTTTTGAGGTAGTCATCAATCATCCCATCGTCACTGAGACCTGACAGTTGAATAGACTGAGCAATCGTCTTGAGTCGTCTCTTTCGGCTTTCGAGTTTGACGGCTTTGAGCAACGCCAGCGTGACGCGGTTCTCGCCGACCTCAATCCCAAGTCGGCACATAAGGCCACGCACCTTGACCAGCGAGACGTCGCCGTCACCCTTGTCGGTCTTCTTCATTTCCCGGATGGCTTCCTGTGCATCTTCCTCGCTGAAATCTTCCGGGACCAGCTCAGACCGCAGCGGCTTGCTCGCTAGGGCTGCTCCTAGCATCAGGTGTTCTCTCTTCAGGAGGTTGTTCTCTTGGGCTGTGTTCAGTGGGGGCATCTGCTTTCTCCTCATTTTTCTGGGTCATCATTTCCGAGAACGCTGCGGCCAACATGCGGCCACGTTCGGCGGCGTTCACCTTCTTGACCGTCACCACGTTTTCGAGCATGGCCAGTTTGGCCTGGTGCTCAGTGCTGGCGATAATGAAGATGCTGCCTTTGACGCCCTTGAAACTCATTTCGAACATCTTGCGGCGGTCAGGGCTGGCCAGTGCAAGAGCGGCGGTAGGGAACAGTTTGGCGGGGGTCGATTCGGTCATTCGATCAGTCTTTCAGTTTGGGTTTTCTTGGCCCGGACGTATCCCGGCCAGATTTCTTTGACTTTCAGATCACGCTGATGTTGAGTAGGCAACGGCTTCACGCCAGCCTGTTCCGGCCACATGCCGGTTTTCTTGTGGAACAGCACGGACGCTTGGGTGTATTTGCCACCTCGATGGGCAACCATGCCGAGCATCTGGTTCCACACTGATTGAGCGGGTCTCTTCGTGTTTTCTTTGTCGGCCACCTCCTTCTTTTTGACGTTGATGAGTGTGCCGTCCGCTGTCTTCGCGGGCTGCCCCTTGAGAGTCTTCTGATATCCGCAGCTTGGGTTCGGACAGACCTTCGCGTTCTTAGGTAGTAAGGCAGTGCATTTCGGACAGAACCGATCAGGCTGTTCTTCGCGTGGCTTTGTGTTCTCCGGGAGGTCTTCAACCTTCTGATCCGTGTTGAGTGACCAGTGCCTGTCGATCGTTGGCCACCCGTGCTCCCAGACCGAGCCGGAGTGATCAATGACGATGGCGTAGGTCTTGCTCGCGTGGGCACGCAGGGCACGACCAACCATCTGAATATAAGTCCGCAATCGCTTGGTCGGTTTGGCAATGACAAGGCATCCGATCTCTGGTAAGTCGAAGCCTCTGGTAAGTGTAGCACAGTTGACTATCACTTTGTTTGACCCATCGCGAGTATTCCTGAAAATTTTCTCACGTTCTGGCTGTGTAGTGGAATCCACTACAAACTCAGCAGCGATCCCAGCCGCCCGAAACTCCTCGCAGACGTGGGCGGTGTGGGATTTGTTCGTGCAGCAGACAAGCGTCGGTAAGTCCTCACCCAGTCGCTTCCAGTGAGTCACGATATCGCCCACCAGTTGAGGGGTATCCATCAGGTGACTAGCAGCCTTCTGATTGAAATCTCCCCCGCTGGTTTTGAGGCCGAGAAGACTCGGACGGTTGGGCGAATAGCACTTCGTGTCCGGGACGTCGACCAGCCTGCCATCCTTGATCAGCTCGCTGTAAGTAGCGGCCACCACCAGTGCGGTGTACGTGTGGCCGAGTCCTTTCCCTTCTCCGTCGCAGGGTGTAGCGGTAAGTCCGATACGCATCGGAGCCAGCTTGAGAATCTTCTGCCAGTCAGCCGAGATACAGACGTCAGCCTCGTCAACGATCCACATATCAGGCTGGTAGCCGGACAGTGCTAGTGAGTTGTCCCGCCTGCTTGAGAACGTGTCCTTGGAAATCACCGCGACAGCTTCTTTCGGATCGAACGCCGAATCCGAGTCGTTCATGAGCATGGTGTGCGGAACGCGGGCGTCCACCAGAGTGTCCGACATCTGGAAGACAAGCGTCCGACCGCTCATAATGATCCCGACCTTCTTTCCTTTCCGTGATGCCAGGTCAGCGATGGCCGCAGTCGTCACCGTCTTTCCGAACCCCGTGGGAGCACACATAAGCACATGCTTATGCCCGGCAGCCATTGCCTTCCGGCAACCGCCCAGAGCGTTGTTCTCCTGCCGGGGGTCCAGTATCCATTGGCCAACTTGAATCATGAGCGGCACCGCCTTTCTGCCAGCTCCAGTTGGGTGTGGACCTGTGCCATACAGTTGTCGATCAGCTCGGTGTCGATACCGATCTTCCCTGACCCACGCAGGAAACGATCAATCCGCAGGCTGTACCCGAGCACCTTCGGGAACACAACATGCAGTACCTCGTGTGTCGCCTTGGCCGCTACTTCCATCGGGTCTTCAACCTCCGGTTGAGCGTCCGGGTCTTCTGCGGCCACTTCCAGTTCTTCGAGTTCCGAAACTTCCCCCAAGGGGGACGTTTTTGGGGCAGGAGTGGGAGAAGCGTCCACAGCGGTGGCCGGGGCTTCCTTGACCAGCTCCGTTTTCTTCTTCTTCTTCGGCTTACCGTTTGGTGCCAGGAGTGCGTCGACTGCCTTGTCCATCAGTTCCGTGTCGACAACTGATCCCAGCTTGGCTTCCCTTTCTGATAGCCGCTTCCAGAGTGCTGCCTGGTCTGATTCCGGGACACGGTTAAGTGATCGACAGACCCGCTCATTGGGCGGCAGGTACTGACACTCCGATGACAGACGAGTCATCGTGGCGGCGGCACTCATCAGTTGATAGGCCCGCGAGCGTTGCATCCCAAATCGCGTCCTGACGAATTCTTCGAAGGTGGAGCAGGTGTCACGATAGAGCTTGTCGTCGCGGAGTTCTTTCAGGTCCAAGCCTATGTCATGGAAGGAGTCACAGAAGGCTCCGACTCTGGAGCAGATTCCGTTCAGTCGCTGACGTTCATCTTCGGATAGAGCTACTACAGTAATTTCCGTCATTGTTTTGTCCTCGGTGAGTGCTAACAGACTGTCCACCACAGGTAGACATTTACTTTTTGGCCCGGATGCGAATGCAGTCGCGGACCACCTTCTTCCGTAGTGTCTTGTCGAACATTTCGACTTTGTCCTGGAACAGCACGACTTCCTTGCCCACCCATTCGGATGGCTTGCGGCCATGAATGGCAGCGATGGAGTTGCCGTTCGTAGCGTTCAGTACCAACGGTTTGAAGTGTGCCGGTACGTTTCCCGCCTGCGGCACCTTGGCGATCTCACCCTTCACGCACTCGTAATGCAGTAGGGGCTTGCGAGTCTTGGCACCGCCAGGCAGCGTCATTTCAACTTGTGCTTCCGTTCCCAGAATCTGAATCAACGCTGGCTTCTCCAGAAGGTCGTACCAGCGTAAGTAAGTCCTGTCGAATAGAGCGTCCACGTCATCGAGCATTACGCACTCCAATCCACTTGGTCCTGTTCTTCCATTGCGTAGTAGGGAATGACCAGATCACCCCACGCACTGCCGAGACCAGCTCCCGGCCACATATCAACCGCCGCACACTCAATGATCGCATCCATGAGCGTCTTCATCTGCTCCCATCCACGGTCCAGCACTTCCTCTGGAATCTTGTAGAGCACTGCGTCCCACGGGGCTTTGTTTCGAATGGCCGCTATACAGTGCTCCTCTAAGTCCAGCCCGTTCTGCCGGAGAAGTTCGCGGTAGAATGCCATCTTCAGGTCGTAGTGCAGCGAAAAGAACTGCCTGCCGAATGGCTCCGGTCGAATGTCTCGTGACGTCTTCAAGTCCCAGTGACTCGGGATCGACGTGCTCAGCCAATCGACCTGACCTCTGAGCTGTAACCCGTTGTATTCGCCAAAGACGGCCACCTCTGCGGAACCGGACGCCGTGTGGTCGCGGAACTCCTGAAGTCCGATCAGTGGCATGAGTGCGGCCATCGCCTCAGCGAAGGTCTCTTTCTTGACGATCAGCTTGCCCTCGTTGTTGTCTTTGAAGTCTGACCACTGAGCACCCGCCCTGCGTCCGCCATCCCAGATCGCGACGTCAGTGCTCACGCGGCCAGGCTCAAAGCAGAGCATGTGGCCCAGTGTTCCGAAGTCAAAGTGGTCACCGACTGAGTCCGTCGTGTCTTCGTAGGCGTGCTTCGTGTGGAGCGGGTAGAAGTTCCGTTTCTCCAGACCGGCTGTGATCGAACTCGCATTGAGTCCTTTTGAGCTGAGGTAAATCTCCCGGCTCATCGACGGGTCGACCTTGACGATAGGTCCAGCGAGCTTCGGTACAATCGTCATCACATTACGTTCAGGCATCGGTCCCTCCGGTGTAATCTTACCACGGTCCAAATAATTAGTAAACCAAAAAAGGCCCGCCGAAAAGACAGACCCTCTAAGTGGTCTACGATTGTCGTTCGTAGACTCGACGTTTGTGTCGTTTAATAGCCGACACTTCGCTGGGGGAAAACATCCGAGCGTTTCCGATGATGATACCTTCGATGCCCGCAAGCACTCGAATCTGCGAGATACGAGCGTGGGTCAGGCCCATTTCGGCGGCTACCTGCTTCACGCTTTTAAGTTTCGACACGGGGGTTGATTTTGACATGGGGGCAGATTACTCCATCCATCGTAAGGTTGCAAGGATTATTTTGAGGCTCGAAAAGAATTGACTGTATAGTCACGGTCGAAGTTGATCGAACAGGCTGACAGCCTCACCTATTTGAGACAGGTCCACTTTAACCTTCGCCCACGGCCAGCGATCGTATTGGTGGGCCGCTTGACGATAGGCGTCATCCAGCGTCAAGCCTCTCGTTATAACCGTGTCGCCGGAACCGCCCTCGTCTCGTCGTTTGAAACTCTCAGCAACATCGGCCAGGTCTCGGGTCACGAATACCATGAGCGGCTGGTACACAGAGAACACATCCTGCCAGTGTTCCAGTGTGTGGATAAACCGGGGGTCTTTGAGTACCCACGGTCCATCGCTCGCTTGTTCCATGTATGCCAGTTCGCGGCGGGCCATTGGTACGTTGAGACACTCTTCGTCGAGACACTCCTGATTCAAGTCACGGACGAACTTGTTCTCGCGGTATTCATCATCGGCATTGTGGGCACAGAAACCCAGCGACTCAATCATTTTGGTCACAATAGTGGTGCCAGAGTGACCAACCCCGAAAACCAGCACGCTGCGGCCCGCTTGCGGAATGATGGGCCGCAAGTCCTCTTCCGGTTGCATGGCAAAACCGAGCCGATTGGTGACGCCCCACTTCTTCAGGAATGCGTCGGTGTATGCGTCCGCGTTCTGCGTTCTGAAGTCGCCATAGTCTTCCGGCGACCGCTGCTCGTGACCGACCACAGAGTCGGGGGTGTAGTGGATTTTTATTCCGGCGGATTTCATGAGCATGAAATGATCAAGGTGCTCCATGACCACCTTGAATTGCTCATCCCAAGGAATCTCGACGAGCACTTCGCGGCGTGCTGCGTACCAGTTGAGTGCGAGGTCTGTCACGCGGTGCCTTACTCCGTTGGAGTTTTGCCATCGCGAGTTCAATGGAAGGGAAGTTAGTGATCCTCCCTTGTTCCAGTTCATCAGGCAGTGCCATCCCTTGGCGTTAATCCCATCGAACCTAACACACCCGGCAGCTACTCCGATCTCGGGACGCTCAGCAAGGATAGTCAGCAGGTTCTCAATCCGCGTCTCGCTCGTGAACACGAAGTCATCGTCACACATAACGATCACATCAGCGGTCGCCATAAGGACTGCCGTGTTTCGTCCGGCTGGAAGTCCAATGTTGAAATCAAGCTGAAGCCACTGCACATTTGGGATCGCTTTGATCGCCTGGGCAATTTCAGGGAGATCGTTTGGGTTCTCAAATGAGTCGTCAGCGATGATGATTGAGGCATCGGGGTAGTATTTGAGGATGCTGTCAACAGTCAACTTCAGGCATTTGAATCGCCTGAATGACTTGATCACTATCTGGTATGACGGAAGAGAGCTGAAGTCAATCACGATATCTCGGCGAGGGGGGTGTGCGGCGAGTGGGTGATGGTGTCGTCGTCGTCGTCGAGCACCAAAATTTGATAGTGACGGTCGGCTCATACAGCGAACCATTGCCTGGCATCTAGGTTGAGGTCAATCCAGCCCACGTTAGATACGCCACTGTCGTTACCGACCCAGGCAGCAAAGATCACTGGGCACGGTCCGTCAAGGGAGTACAAAGGCGAGACGGCCTGATCCTCCTGTGACGAGTCGCCCGTCGTCGTAGCTTCACGGGTCTGGCTTGTGGTGTAGACGTATGAGACCCCGTCGGTCGTGACTCCATCCCAGCCCGTCTGTCTCAAGTAGCAAGGCTTCGCAACGACGATCTCCTCTGCGGAGACGTTGTTGTTCGCGACAACTGAGCATGTCAGCGTATCCTCGTTGATTGCAGTTACGGTGGCCCGTACGACCATCCATTTCCACGGGTCCGTGCTCCACCAGTATTTGTTCCCGGTCCGCGTAATCTTGACTGCTGAACCGGGCGGGTGCTCAGTGTCATTGGATTTCTGAAGATTACTGAATGCTTCTCCCCACCCAGCAACAGGCACATAAGGCTCCTCGGTGCCCGGCACGCCCGTGCCTGATGTTCCCTCACTCAGCAGGCTCCTAGCCGTTTCCGGGTTAATGTTACCTTGGGTTGAGAATACATCATTCACTAGCGTCGGGTCTAGTGAAAAGTTGGGGTCTGGTAAGAACTCATTCGCGATGACTCCGCGACTACCTGCTCCGATGCCTAGCTCGACGACCGCTCCTGTCTCGTCCTTGGCGGTGATGACTCGGTGCTGTTCGACTCCCCGCTGGATGATGTTGAGGGCTGGTCCAGCTCCCCGATTGGTGATTTCTATAGGTGACCTGATGTCAAACTTACTCTGCTCCAGTATCTCTTTGAGTTCTGCGGCGAGTCGGTTTGTCTCAGGATTCCCGAAGTCCTGCATCAATCTGGTTATGTCGAACATCGAGTGTCGTCCTATTGACGAGGAGAATGGTCAAAGGTATCGTCAGATCGGTAAGTGCTACTCAGTTAGATTCGCATAACTATCCCGAGAAGTCAAAATGCCCCAATACCCCCAGCAATTTACTCAGCCTCAAATGTCACCGGAGCAGTACGCTGCCCTGGTTGGACAACAGCAGGCGGCACCTGCTGCATTCAGTCTGGCTGATCATGCTAGGAGTAAGGGAATAGACATCAATCAGTTTCAGGGTGGTGAGGCAGCATTCGCCGACGCACTCATTCAGGCAGCTCAGGGCTACATGACGAATCAGAGTCAGCTCTCAGAGACGCAGAATCAGCTCATGGCCGCCCAGGCCGCCGCTGAGAACTTACAGATTCCAACCGCCGCCGGACCAGCAGAAGTCGCCGGACCAGACGTGGGCAAGTGGGAGCACTTACTCGTCGAGGACAATGGCCGAGTTCTTCCGAAAGCGGGAGCACCAGTACCCTACGACGTGGTCAAGGCTGCTCAGTCTCAGATGGATACCCGCCGCGAGAACATGCAGGCGATGATGACCGACCCGCAGGCGATGATTCGTCAGCACGTTGGTGGTGACTGGCTGGAAGAACAATTCAAGGAACGCTTCGAGAAAGCGTGGAATGACCGACAGCGGTCGCAGGAAGTTGATCAGTGGTTGGCACACAACTCCGGGGTCATCTACGAAGAACAGAATGGCCAGCAGGTACTATCGGCTGAAGGGCAACGACTCAGTGAGATCGTCGATGAGTATCGTGAACGCAACTACGATCCTGAGCATATATTCGGCCAGGCCACCCGCGATCTGGAGCGGGAGATGCTGGACACTGCGATCGAAAACGAAGTCAGAGATCAGTACGAGGCACGGCAGACCCAGCAGTACGAAGCACAGCAGCAGCAGTACGCTCAGCAGCAGTACGCTCAGCAGCAGTACGCTCAGCAGCAGTACGCTCAGCAGCAGCAGTACGCTCCGCAACAGCCAGCACCCGTCCAACAATACGCACAGTCCCCGCAGCAGCCTTCGTACCTCGACAGGCACGTAGGTAATCAGGGGGCATCCGCTCCCGGTTCGGCATTTACGACTACCAGTCGAGATTCTGGTCCAGAGACGACAGGGGCAGTGGTTGACGCCGCTGACTTTATCGTCGAAGACCCAGAGTCAATCGCCCGGTCAGTTGCCATTGAGTCAGGGGCGATGAATGCCTCTGGTGAATTAAACTAAAGTCTGACAGGGGAGACTACAATGCCAACGCATGGTGTTGCACGTACGTCGTGGCAAGGGACAGCGGAAGTAACGCGAGAGCGGTACATCCCGCAGGTAACAGAGACGCTCATTCGAGGCAGGCTGCTCACAGCTATGCTTCGAAAGAAGGGGCGTTTCAAATTCAATGAGGCAGGTGACCAGCTCACATGGCCCGTTGAATACAAGCAGACGCAGCCCCGTCAGCTTGGTGATGGTCAAGCCCTGGTATTCACCAGAAAAGATCACCACAAACAGGCTGGTATCGACTTCCGCAGCTACTACGCGGAAGACCTGATCACTCATATCAATGAGAGACAGAACCGTGGCACGGAGGCGATGGTCAAACTGATCGGGACCAAGCTCGAAAGCCTGAAGCGGAGCATGACCGACTTCTGGAACTCTCAGCTCTACGTTGACGGCAATGCTGCTGGCAACGAGCAGAAGCTCCACGGTTTTGGGTCGTTTGACGGCGAGTCAACCACGGTGGCCGCAGACAAAATCGCCAAGCCGGGTGACACCTACGCTGGTGTCAGCACTGCGGTTGGTGCAGCGGGTGGGTCATGGTCCTCAGACCTGACAACTTCACCGAACGCCAGCATTGCAACGGACTGGCCGTTCGGTGGTGGTGCCAATGGTCAGCTCGATTCCCAGTACGATTACTGGTCACCGAAGCTGTGGAACTGGTCCAGTAATAACTGGGGCACCAGCGGCCAGACGTGGCAGGACAACTGCCTCGCCGTGCTGCGAACTGCAATCGAAGTGCAGTCTCGCCTCTGCGGTTCGGAAGGTCGTCCTGACCTGTTCCTGACCGAGTCTCAGATGTGCATCGACTTGAAGAACAAGCTCGAATCACGTCTGCGAATCAACAGTCCTCACAAAGAGTCGATGGACCTCGGGTTCGCTTCCACCATCAATTATGATGGATTAGGAGTGGACGTGGACTACGGATGTCCAGTGAACAGCGGTTATGGGTTGAGTCTTAACAACCTCGCTATTCACAGCCAGCACGATGAGCTGTTCAAGTCATGGGGTCCAGAGTGGCACACTGACCGACTTGCCTACATCTTCCTGTGCATCTTCCTCGGGAACGCACGCTACACGTCACCTAAGTTTTTCTTCAAAACCAAGAACTACGCATCCTAAGCCGGGTGGCTAAGTGCGTCTTCTTACAGACATGAAAACTTTTCCCAAGGGGGGATACTCAGATGGGGACTAACATCCTAGAAATGGTCCATGAGATTGCCGCGACGATCTCAGAGACCGAAGTTGAAAAGCAGAAGATCGCAGGGAAGGAAGGCATCTATAACGATTACGACATCGCTACGCCTGACACCCTGGACTCTTCGCGAGCTGTCTTTGTGCGGCTGACAAAGAACAACTCTGGTGGTGCATTGCTGCCGGGTATTGTTTGCAAGCCGGACACTGCTTCCTCGCTGTTGTTCAAGACGTCAACGCTCGGTGCCGCAGGTACTGCGGACAAGCCGATCGGTGTCGTGAATCGTCATGTGGCCGCCGCTGGCGTTCCTGATGACGAATACTTCTGGATGGTCGTTGAAGGCCCAACAGAAGTGATTGACTCCGGCTCAGGGGTCACTGTTGGCGACACTCTCGCCACTGGTGCCGCTGGTGAAGTCACAACGAACTCTTCAACGCCGACTGAGTTCGACATTGGAGTGGCAACCGAGACAGCGGCTGCTGATGCAGTCTTCGTGGCGAGCATCAACTGTCGCGGCAACTCGTAAGGTTTAGACATTTCTTGCGTTGTTTCGAGAGGGGCGTGGCTCACACCACGCCCCTTTTTTGAGATAGGAATCCCATGAGCACGGACGCCCCCGCCGAGCTATCTGTCAAGGAAGAGTCGACCGAGACTACGAAAGCGATCGTACGTCGTGCGGCTGCTGACATGACAGCACTCAGTGACGCACTCATCGACCGAGTCGGTGGCGTGACGGGGTGGGCAGACAGGTACATCAACCTGATGGACCGCTGCAAGAAGACCGACAACAAGCGTGTCGAAGCGGACCTCTTGAAGATGATCCCCGACACTATGGAGAAAGCGTCCAAGGCTGGACAGCGTGCTCTCGAAGACCTCACTGATGAGGAACTCGAAGAGATTCGCGTTGAGGCTATCAAGGATGCCATTCGATCAGACCCTGAGCTGGCAGCGTCATTCGCGAAGAACGCGGACATCATCGACGCGGAGGTCAGCAGTGAGCAACACTAACGCCACTGAGATCAGGCGAATCAATCAGGAAGTAAAGCGTAGGTCCGAAGAGGGTCTCCGAGTTTACCGACCCACAAAGAAGCAACAGGTCTTTCACGAGTCAGACGCTTCCGAGCGGATCATCCGTGGCGGCAACCAGTCAGGCAAGACGATCGCTGCGGCCACTGAGTTCGCCTCAGCACTGACCGGGCAGACGATCATCGGGTACGACGGCAACCCCATTCGAAGAAAGTATCCCGACCCAGCAACCCGGAACATCGTGGCCTGGGTTTTTGGATACGACGAGAAGCACATAGGCGGTACGGTCTATCGAAAGCTGTTCCGACCGGGTGCATTCTGGATAATCGACGACGAGATCACCGGGAAGCCACGGGTGTGGAGTCCTCAGAATCCAATGGACGTTATTCGAGAAGATCAGCGGCGGCCATCCGGGCCACTGATCCCTGAGAGGTTCGTCGACCAGAACGCATGGGCGTGGAGCGACAAGCGGCGGAACGTGTTCCAGGTCTGTCGCCTGCACAACGGCAACGAAATCTGGGCGTTCACGTCAGGCGGTAATCCGGCACAGGGTATTCAGGTTGACATGCTGTGGGTGGACGAAGACATCGAGCGGCCAGAGATGGTCCCCGAGCTTCAGGCACGCTGCTCCGGCGGCGGTAAGTTCGTCTGGTCCGCGTTCCCGTGGGCACGTAACGACTCCCTGCAAGCACTCTGCAACCGGGCGGAAGATGAATCCCATGATCCGAAGGCTGACATTCAGGAATTCAGGCTCAACTATCATGACAACCTCTACTTCTCGGACTTGGATAAGAAGCGTACGCTGGCTCGCTGGGGTGCTCATGGAGACATTGTTCTGGCTGCTCGTGATACGGGTGAGTTCCCAACTGATCACGTCCTGATGTACCCCGAGTTTGACAGGGTGGTGCATGGCATCGCTGACGACCGCAGCCCACCTGGTGACGTGGCAGCGATCATGGTCGAGAACAACGGCGTCCCGCCTGCGAACTGGACCCGAGTGCTCGGTCTTGACCCCGGCTCAGCCAAGGCCGCCGTACTGTTCGCAGCGATCCCGCCGCCAGAGTACGGCAACCACATGGTGTTCTACGACGAGATATTCCAGGTCAACAGCTCAGCCGCCAAGTTGGCCGCAGAAGTGCTCCCGCGTGTGCAGGGTGTCCACTTCCACTGTTTCGTGATGGACCATCGTGCTGGCCGCCAGACACCAGTGGGGTTTGGCCGCACCGTACGCGAGCAGTACGTCGGCGAATTCAAGAAGCTCCGCATCTGGTCTGAAAAGACTAAGAACTCATTCCAGTGGGGTAGCGATCAGGTGCAGTTCAGGACGATGGAAGTCCGCAAGGGTCTCGATACGCTGAACACAGAAGGAGTGCCGAAGCTCCTGTTTTGGACGCCGAACCTACCGCACACGCTGAGTGAATTCCAGAAATACAAACGCCGTATCCGCCAGCAGGAGTACGACGACGAACCAGTCGCCCGAAACAATGACCTCATGAACTGCATGGAGTACATCGTCGCGGCAGACTTCAAGTATCACCGACCGAAGTCGGTCGTGGTTAAGTCCCAGGCAACGCTCTTGAAAGAGCGTCTCGCTAGTTTGTTTGGGAAGGAAGATAAGGACTCTTTTAGATTAGGTGCCCCAGTATGACCGGCAAGACACTACCGAAACCAAGGTGCTATGAACTCAGCAATGTTGTTTGGTACGAGGGCGGGCAGATTGAACGCCACGCCGGACGACAGGTGAGGGTTGATCGCGTCTACCCTGACGGCCAGACCATCGACCTGACATGGACCAACAACGGCGTTGAGTACCAGCACATTTCCGTGAGCCACACGACTAAGCTCAAAGACACGGCAAATCCCATCAGCCCGGAGGCTGTCAAGCTGAGAGGTCTATGGGCGACTGTCCAGGAACACGATAAGCTCCGGGAGCGGCAGGAGCAGGAGCGTGTCGATCGGGTTCTTGACTCTGAGCTACAGAAGAAAGAACTCGAAGAACGTCAGGCGGCCATCAAGAAGAAAGTGATGGTCGAAGTCCAGAAGGACGGGGCTGATTTTGCTCAGATCGCTGAGAACTTTGGGATCATGGAGTCTGATGTCCGCGATTGGGCACTGTCTCCCGCATCCTCTGTCTAAAGTCTCTGTCTAAAAAAGAGCTTCTCCCTTGGAACATCCATTCAACCAGCATCCAGTGAACGACGAACTGCGGCCACTGGTCGACAGTTGGATGGAGAAAATCCGCTTTGCCCGCGAGGCAAAGAAGTCATTCGCCCAGACAGCCAGGCATTGCCGGGTCTTTCACAAGACCTCCGAAGATTTCTGGAAGCAGGATGGCGGCATCTACGAATCGTACATGAACAAGGGAGTCTCTCCGAAATTCAAGTTCACGTTCTGCAAAGTCTTCGAAGCGGTGGCAATCTTCGGTCCGCTTCTTTACTACCGGAACCCGCACCGACAGGCAGAAGCCAGAGAACCACTGGACGTCATCCCTGAACTGTTCCAGCCAGAGGGTGGGTTGCAGCCGCCGCCGGGTATGCCGCCGGAGCAGATTCAGCAGTACATGCAGCAGATGCAGCAGCAGATGCAGCAGCAGATGCAGAAGGTTCAACAGCAGGTTCAGCAGAAGCACAGCATCGACAAGCTACGGGCGACCGTGCTGGCCAAGGTTCTGAACCACATGCCGCGTGAGCAGCCGGGCGGCGGGCTGTATGCTCACGCTCGACGTGCTGTGCAGGAAGCGATCGTCACGGGGCGAGGCTGCCTGTGGACCGAGCTTTACGACATGCCCGGCGACTCGCGGAAGCTCGCAGGCTCGTTCTTCGACACGGTCGACAACCTGCTGATCGACGCAGACTGCCGGACGCCTGACCTCTCAGACGCCTACTGGATCAGTCGTGAAGTGACCGAACCGACATGGGTGGTGGAGCGGAGATACAACCTGCCGGTCGGAGCACTGAAGGGACACAAGGAATCAACGGAAGCACTCAGTGAAGCTCCTGAGCACCGCAAGGCACAGGACCGCAAGAATCGCGAGACGCATGACCTGATCACCTATTACCGCATCTTCTCCAAGTCTGGGATCGGTTACCGGCACCAGAGTCGCAAGGGGAAGGGCGAGAAGAACGAGACACTCAAGGCTCTTGACGAGACCTGTGGTGACTACTGCCATTTGGTGATAGCACCCGGCGTCAACTACCCATTGAACATGCCCGGCGAGAGGCTGGCAGAGATGCAGGGCGACGAGGAAGTCAAGAAGGCATTCGCGTGGCCGGTCGAGCATTGGCGTGACAAGGAATGGCCCGTCACGCTGCTGGACTTCTACGAGGATGAGCAGTCACCTTGGCCGATCGCTCCACTCAAGCCAGCTCTTGGCGAGATCGTATTCGTCAACGTGATGATGAGTGCTCTGGCCAACCGAATCTACGATACGAGTAAGGACATCATTGCCGTCCTTGCTGAGAAGATGGACGACGTGAAGGCAGCGTTCAACGCAGACGAGAGCCAGGTGCTCATCGAGCTGGACAACGTCTCACGGAACATCAACGAGGTGATTCAAGTCTGGCAGAACCGCAACGTGCAGTTCGACGTCTGGCGAATCATCGAAGAGGTGATGGAGCAGATCGAGAAGCGAACGGGGCTGACTGATCTGGTCTACGGTATCTCCAAGACCCAAGACCGTTCCGCACAGGCCACCAGCTCCAAGGCTGAGCAGTCACAGATCAGACCGGACGATATGGCTGGTCAGGTAGAGAAGTGGCAGCAGAAGGTCGCAGCGGCGGAACGGCTTACATTGCATACCTACGTCACTGGTTACGACCTCATGCCGTTGCTGGGTGAGTACGGTGCCAGCGTGTGGGACCAGCTCATCAAGAGCCAGCCGATCGAATTCATCCTGCGTGAAGCTGCGGTAACGATCGAAGCGGGCACGACCCGGAAGCCGAACAAGGCACGGGAAGTGGCGAACCTCGAACAGATCGTGCCTTCATTGCTGCCGGTACTTCAAGGCTACGCACAGGCCACGACGAACACCGAGCCGCTCAACGAACTCATCGACCGCATGTTCAACTCGCTTGAGATGGACGGTTCAGGACTCAAGATGGGTCCGCTGCAACCGCCACCACCACCACCGGAACAACAGCAGCAGATGCAGCAGGAACAGCAGCAGGGTCAGCAGCAGGAAGTCGACCGGATGCAGGCTGAGCGGGCGTCCGAGCAGATGCAGATGCAGGCGGCCCAGATGGAGCATCAGTTCAAGATGCAGATCATGGGTAAGGAAGTCGAGCAGAAACAGATGGAACTCCAGTTCGACCAGCAGGCGGCACAGCTCGACATGAACGTCGAAATGATGAAGGCCCAGCTCGCCGAACGAGAACTCAGAAACCAGTTCAGCCGAATGCAGGCTGAAGAACAGATGCAGCAAAGGCAGCCCCCACAATGATCATCAACGTCCCACGTCACATCGTCAGTCGCGGCCCAACCGCCGAGTGGATTTACACTGAGGCGATCAAGAAGGGCAACAAGCCCGGCTTCGCTGAGATGCTGGCGATGCGTAAGGCACCGAGTGCTGAGACCGAGTCAACCTTCCTGTCAAACTTCGGAAAACTTCAGGACCAGTTCGACGGCGACGAGCAATATACCGAGGCAGTGGTCGCCGCCGCCCGCCAGCAGGGCTACAATCCCAGCCCGAACGATGTCTATCAGCCCGCGATCGCTAATAAAATCGGTGACCCGCGTGCATTTGTGAAGTCACGGGGAGAGGCTATTGCTGTTGCAGAGGAACGGGGAGCTGAGTTAGAGATCAATGGCAGGACAGTCGCGAAGCACCGGCAGCCTGAAGTCGACCCATTCGAAAACGCACCGCAACTCGCTGATGATCTGGCAGCCCCCGAAGTTGCCCAGCTCATGGCGTCAAACAAAAAGCTCTCAGCCACCGAGGCAAGAGAGGCAGTCAACGAAAAGCATGGGAGTAAGAAGTAATGGCTATTACTGCTAACACACGCGACCGTCTTGATCACTCGCTGTGCGATTCCGCCGCGACCAAGAACCTGCTGACACGCAATGGCGTGGCCGCAGCAGTGCTCACCGTGGGGGCTGAGGCTGCCAACGTGATCACAGTTGCGATTCAGCTCAATGACGAGAATGGCGATGCTATCGCTGTCCCGTCAGGCGTCATCATCTGCCTGTTCGATGACGCTGCTGGTGCAGCACTCAACACTGACAACTACACCACAGTCGCAGCCGGTACTGACGGTTTTGTGATTGAACTGGTGGCTGACAAAGTCTTGCTCGCTGGGAGTGAGTCTGACGGTGACATTGATGTCGCCATTACGCTCTCGTCAGGGGCGGCTACGAGCTACGTGGGAGTCCTGCTCGCTGATGGCTCATGGGCTGTCAGTGCTGCTGTCACTCACGCAGCATAATTCTGAGTGGAGGTGACTTTTGTATCTGACTGGACCGGACAAGGGACGGCTAATGACGGCTCTTGGTGCGTCTTTAGCCGGGAAGATTATTGCTGTCGTGGACGAAGCAGCCAGTCGAGGGAACGTCCAAGCTCCCGAGAAGCCTGCTAAGTCTGAACCGAAGCCCAAAAAGAAGGGCAAAGGTAAATAGTTATGCTGACATGGCACGATGCAGTTTTGGATGTGTTGGATACTGTCGGCGGCCAGAAGTCGGGCGGACGTAATGTTCGTGCGGCGATGATCGCTGTGCAGGAAGCTCTCCAGCACCTCCCGACTGAAAGGACGTGGAACTACTATCTGCGGCCACATCGGATCGTCACGTCAGCACAGCAGGAATCTTCAACGATCACGTACGACCATACCGGCGGCTCCAGCGAGCGTCTTGTTACGCTGGCCGCCGGTACTTGGCCGACGTGGGCTGAGTACGGAACGCTGCTGATTGACTCAGTGCCGTACGAGGTTGACCGACGACTCAGCGATACAACTCTGACGCTCACTGAATCAAAGAATCCCGAGGCGGATGTTGCTGCTCTCACTGAGTACACGCTGTTTCGGGAATCGTACACGCTACCGGCAGGGTTCGATTCCCTGTTTCATATTGACCGTGTTGCTGACTGGAACGGCTGTTACGTCTCACCGCAGGCGTTTCAGAATGCCAGGGAGTCGCTGGAGTACAGCGGCCAGCCCCGAATCTTCACGGTCATGCCCGATACAAAAGACCCTTCCCGACTGGCCTTCTGGGTGTACCCCGGATCGCAGAGTGCCGAGAAGATCGACTTGCTCTTTAAGCGTCGGCCAACCTTGCTTCGTGTTTTTGACTACTCTACAGGGACAGTTGCAGTTTCTGCGGGGGCACGGACGGTAACTGGCACGAGTACCATCTTCACAAGCAAGATGGCCGACGCTGTTATACGATTCGGGGCTTCGACTGAAGTACCCGGCAGCATCAATGATGTCGATGAGCCTTATGATCACGAGGCTGCCATCTCCACATTTGACACGACGGCACAGGTGACACTGAAGACGAACGCGGAGCTGACCAGCTCAGCAGTAGCGTACCGAATCAGCGACCGCATCGACGTGAACGATGGAGCGATGCAGTTGGCACTGATGGACCTCGCCCGCTTCCGATACATGAACATCACCATGATGGCTGCCTCTCAGCGTCAGGCTGCTGGTGGCGTCTATGATGAGTCGTTGAAGGCTGCGGCCAGGCAGGATCAGCACTCGCCACCCAGAGGCGGTACGAGCATGGACCCCTACACGGCAGCCCGCACCTATGAGCAAGTGAGCTATTCCTGATGCCCACCACTCAGAACTCCCCAAATTCAGAGACGCTCGCTCAGCAGTTCTCAGGGCTGATCACTGAGGTTGCTGACACAGCGGTGCCAGTCGGGGCGATGGTGGCTCAGGTCAACCTGACTTGCGAAGAACGCGGAGTGCTGACAACTCGACCCGGACTCAAGCCAGTGAGCTTCCAAGATGACTGATGGATTCATAAACGAGGCCACGCTTGGCGGAACGATCTTCATCCCTGTGCAATGCAGGAACGGGAGTGATGTCCCTGTTGAGCCAGATTCGGCACCCATCTACACTGTCGTCGGGCCTGACGGCGTGGCTGTATCTGGTGAAACAGGCACAATGACGCTGACGCCTGCCAGTATTACGGGGCTTCGAGGAGTTGTGCTGACTGTGTCGGCGGCCAATGGATATGCAGCCGACAGCGGCTATGCAGTCCATGTTGCGTACGCGATCAGCTCTACAAACTACGCGGCTATGCTCACGATAAAGGTCACATAATGCCAGGCACCAAGCCGAACGGAGAAGCAGTCTTCATCCCCAAGTGGCTCTGGGGGGTGCTTGTGGGGGCTAGTATCGCTGCGGCCCACCACAGCGTGATGCTGCATGTGACTGCCAGTGAAGTGAAAGCGTTGCAGGCTGGGCACCTACAGCACTCTGAACTCCTGATGGCAATTCAGACGGCACAGACTCAGCACTCGGCAGTCATCGGCACGCTGGGGTCTCTGAAGAATCAGTGCGTGACGATGAATACCACCTTACAGCAGGTGCGTGACGACGTGATCGTGCTCAAGACTCGCGACCACCACGCACTGCCAGGAGTCCTAAGCGTCGAGTAATCTGACGGACGCGAAAGAATTGGTTGCAATGATCAGGTGGACGAGGTAGGGTTTTGTGTCCGTACCCCACCCGAGGAAGACCTATGAGACTTTTGCTGCTCGCCCCCGCAGTGCTCATGTGCCAGTCACTCCATGCCGCTGACAGCTACGAGCTTCACCACTTCACTCAGGACCACTCCGTCTGCCCGCCTTGTGCTCCAGTTGATGAGATGGTCAGGGTGCTGGTCAATCAGGGCTACGCGATCACTTCGCACAAGTACCAGGACGACGAACAGCCCTTCAAGTTCTTCGGGATCGGGAACACTCCCAGCTTCATGCTCCTGAAGAACGGTGCCAAGTACCGCTACTATGAGCAGTCGCCCGGCTACAGGTTCAGTGCCAAGTTCCTTGCTGGAATGGCACCAATGGCAAAGAAGAAGTCAGTGCAGCTCGACCCGACTCCAGTGACAACCGCCCGTGCTGACTGTGCCAACCCGATTGGCAAGGCGATACGCAACCTGCTGCCACCTCCACCAGCACCCGGCGTTCGAGACGTACCCGACGTGCAGAAGGTTGAGCGGATCATTGCACTTGAGAAGCGGGTCAGCGATCTGGAGTCACAGCTTGCCGAACAACTTGCCGCACTCAAGCGTCTCGACGCCATCCTGAAGCAGCGACCTGCGGCCACCCACACCACGGAGCAGATCACCAAGGTTGACGACAGGCCGATCACGGTGCGTATGCAGGGGATCAGAGAACTTGCAGACGGGACCAAGGTCGTCACTAAGTCTGAAGATAAAGCCTACCCACGGGGCACTCCGGTGGTGCTCCAGTTCAATGAGAAATTCTTAGAGTAGAGGAGAGCAGCAATGCCGGACGCAACCACAACAGGGCCACCGTCAGGGACTGGATTCGGACCGCGTGAGTCTGCCGATGAGTCACGTCAGTCACAGCAAGCACTCGCCAATGACGCTGTCATTGACGTCAACATGAACAGCATCATTGCTCGCGAGCAAGGTGGCACCTACGTCACGATGGGTAAGAACTTCGAGGCTTCAGCGTCTCGGCGTAACGACCTGTTTGATGTCATCGCTGCCAAGATCGCTGCGAGGGCGGACGCTCCTTGATCACTAACCGTGACACACTGTCTGGCTTGCTAACGCAGGTTGAGAACGACGAGCCGATCAACTTCCGTAAGGAGTCTACGCTCCAAGTTCTTAGCCTCGCGATAGCTGGTCGGCAGTTTGCTGAGCAAGCAGCACTTAGAGCAGAGGAAAACGATGACCGACTCGCAGAATTCATCGCCGACCTTGGGGGGTGAGCCTGACGTGGAGCCACGCCAGATACACCCGATCTGGGAGCAGTGGAAGAAGAACAGTGAGTGGCGAAACAAGCTCGAAGAGAAGGCCGCGTACCGCTCGCTCGACATGCCCGGCGAGGCCGAAGCCGTGAATATCAACAGCGGCAATACGCACAACCACTTCGGTGACCACCCAGCTCGACCGAAGCCAGGACTTGGCACCCTCGCGAAAGCTGGGATCGCTGCGGCCTTACTTGCATCTGGTGTTGGGATGGGTGCTGCTGTACCGTTCGCACTGTCTGCGTTGAAGGACATCACTGGTGGCACGACCATCCAGTCTGACACGACGACGATCAACACTGAGCAAGGTCCACGTTACACCTTGGGCCTTGGAGACCCTGTAACGGAGTGACCCATGTTCTCTACGGTTGGCGGCTTGGAAGCCTCGGACACGTACTGGGCAGCGTCACCCAAGAAGCGGGCACTGAACTGCAACGGGGCCGGGACTGCCGGGTGGGAAGGCTGTTTGGTTCCAGACACGATCTGGGGTCTGAACATCAACGCTGCGGCCAACATCCACGACTGGGACTATGGCGAAGGCCAGACGTTGACGGACAAGGATGCCGCTGACTTCCGCTTCCAGAAGAACATGATCGTCCTGATTCGTCAGGCGGCCAAGCGGTCATGGGTCGGATGGGCACTCAAGATTCCGCGTGAGCATCGAGCGTGCCTGTACTTCATGGCGGTCATCGAAGCGGACGCCAGCATCGAAGCATTCATGGAAGCGGAAATCCTGTGAAACAACCACCACTCGGCTGGACTACGCCGGTCAAACTGATTCGAGCACTGGACGGTGACACTGTCGAGGTGGTCGTCGAGCGGAAGATGATCATTCGCATCGAAGACCTGTGGTGCGAAGAGGTCAGGGGCGGCACAGCAGAGACCAAGGAAGTCGGGTTCGCTGCTAAGGACCACATACTCAAGATCATCACTGATGCTGAGACCTTAGTGCTCCACGTCCCGCTTCAGGACAATGACCTGAAGGACAGGTTCTCAATGAGCCGGGTAATCGGTAGACTCTTTGCCGACACTCATGACGTCTCAGTCACAATGATCGACGACGGTCACGGTACAGCCGAAAAAGGTGGATAAGTATGTCCGACGCATTCGAGAACAAGGCACGGGTTCGCACAGTTTCACTGAACACCGCAGCCAGCACGACCGACGAGATCGAGTTGGGCATGGCAGTGCGTGGCGAGATTCATATCCCGACCGGGTCATCCGCGACGAGCATTACCTGGTGGTCGTCGTCAGAAGCTGGCGGCACCTACCTCGCCTGCTACGACTCAGCCAACGCAGCGGTGACACAGACGGTGGCCGCAGCAAGAGCACACTCATTGCCCGCAGCTCTGTTCGGCAGGAAGTACGTCAAGGGTGTAGTCGACGCCGCTGAAGCTGCCGCGATCCTTGTCCTTCAGACGGACTGAGCTATGTACCTGGGAACCTTTCAGCACGGCGATTGGATTCCGATACCTCTGCTCACTGGCACCGCATGGCCCTTGGACAGCAGTAGTGTCCGCAGCATCCCTACGCTCACAGTCATCGACGAGAACAGTGACGTAGTGCTGACCGGCGAGGAGATACCGCCGACCCTGACCACTGGCCTGCACAACGTCGAGCGGCAGGTGACGGCTGAGTTCGTGGCTGGCCGCTACGTGGGCATCCTGCGATGGAACGACGCCGGTGCTGCCGTCAACCGCCACACCATCGTGACCTTCACTGTGGACCCCGGCGGCAACTCGGTCGGTGCGATCACTGGACTGCACTTCTATCGTGGCCAGAACGCTGACTTCATCTTGACCATGTCGGACTCCGGGACAGTCGAGTCCCGCAAGGGACCATCAGTATGACACTCTACTCACGTCTCGCAGCTTACTACCCATGCGACGACACTCATGGGCGATCACTCAGTGAGGACGTCGTCGGTACGAACAACGGAACAGCCGGGGTCATCTCCACAGCACTCGGCAAAATCAGGCAGGGGATGTTCTTCCTGCTCAGTGGTGGGCAGTTCCGCTCGGTGCCCAACGACTCAGCGATCCAAGCACTCAAGGGTGTCTGTTGCTGGGTCAAGTTCTCGACGCTCGCCACAGACATGAGCCTTGTATCCAAGGGCAGTGACGGCACAGACGCCAACACCTCACTCAAGCTGTGGTACGACCACTCAGACACGGACCTCGCGTTCACGGTGGGAGACGGTGCTACTTCGACGACGATCAACACCGATGGTCTGACGCTGGCGATTGATACCTGGTATCACATCAGGGCGTACAACGACGGCAACCGGATGGGCATCGAAGTCAACGGCACGCTCTATGCTTCCGGCACCGCTCGTGCTCCGCTGACTGAGACCGGCTTGCTCTACCTCGGCAGTGACTTCTCGAACAACTACCTTGACGGGGTGCTGGACGAGGTGGCTCTCTTCTCAACGTCGCCCACTGTGGCTGACGGTGCGGCACTCTACAATGGCGGGTCAGGTGCCAGCCTGCCGATTCTGGATACCCTGGCTGGACCGTCAGGCCGGGCGGGAGCTGGCAACCGCTGGCTTCCGCCTTCTTATGCTGAGTCGGACGACGCCGTCGCCTATATGGCTCACGGTAAGTTGCCGGTTCAGAGGTTCGACGGAGCACTCACTTCAGCAGGGATCGAAGCACCTGGCGTGAAGCCGACTGTTGCCAGTAGCGGCAGTGGCACTCTCACTGGTCAACGATATGCCTACACCAGATTCCTTGATTCAACTGGCAAGGTGTCGAACGTCTCACCGATCAGTGATGTGCATGAGACCTTTGGGTCTGCCGGGGCTGACATCACCGGGGCCACAAACGCCGCACCGATTGTAATCACTTCTGCCTCACATGGGCTGACGACGGGCGACACTGTCAGGGTATCAGGGCAAAAAGGAAACACCGCTGCCAATGGAACATGGACCGTCAGGGTAATCTCGACCGACACGTTTGCCTTAGAAGGCTCAGCAGGAAATGGTGACTGGACAACCAGTGCTGTCCCTGCAATGAAAGTCACCGTCAAGAAAACGGGCGGACCTGGTGTCAGTCAGGTGCAGACGCTGAGCTACTCGGCTACACCCACGTCAGGCAACTTCACGCTGGAGTTCCTCGGAGAGAAGACGACTTCGATCTCGTACGACGCGACGGCGGCAACCATTCAAGCAGCGTTGGAACTCCTGACAACGATCGGAGCGGGCAACATTGTATGTGCAGGCGGGGCATTGAACTCCGCTGACGTGACGGTGACTTTCCAGAATGCACTCGCGATCACCAACCATTCACTGATCGAACCAGACTTCACAGGTGCCACGTCTACGCTGGCGGCAACGGTCACCACTACAGGCAGCAGCGGGAACAACGAGACTCAGGAGATAGACCTGATCGGCGGGGCTTCAGGCGGCACGTTCACGATCACCTATAGCGGGGTCACGTCCGGGACTATCGCGTACAACGCCAGTGCATCGAATGTCGATGCTGCTCTTGAAGCGATGTCGAACATCGGGTCAGGTGACGTGACGTGCTCAGGTGGCTCACTGCCTGGCACTGCTGTGTCGGTCGAGTTCACCGGGGCATTGGCCAAGACTAACGTGCCCACGATGACGATCAACGCAGCGTCCCTGACAGGCGGCATGGACGTAGCGATCACGACCATAGCAACAGGTGCCCCTTCGACACCGTACAACCTGTCTGATGCCTCTTACCTGGGCACGACAACTGGTTTCCAGAACATAGACGGAAACAATGACGCGAGAACATTTGTGATTGGCGGAAGGGACGGCGAGTTCGCGTTCGCGATTTGCAATGCTCACCTCGGCGGCACCGTAATCATAAAGTTCAGCCTGACCGTCCCGCGAAGCATCATCGGAGGAATGACTGATACAGGAGAGAGGTTCCAGCTTGAAGAAGGTATCGGCATTGGCGGTGACTACCTCTGCATGGACCCGCAGGACGGCGGGTTTCTGATGTATATCGCTGACCGTAGCGAGGGGACAGGGCATTCGTACTACATGAGTGAAGCGTGGAACCTGAACACCATGTATCGCCAGTCAGGTGGCCAAGCCGCAGACTTCACTGCATGTGTGAATCGTGGCGGAATGAACGACGCTTTCTATCTACAGGACAGCGGGTGGTACGGCCTGGCGGGCGAGACAGGCATCATCGCGAAGTACGACAATGACGGCGGCGAGAACTACGTGGGTGACTTCAGTGCCTACGGGCGGGTGAGAGGATTTAGCTTCAAGCACGACGGACTAAAACTCTACACGTCACACGCCGACGAGACAGTGAGGCAGTGGACCTTGGCAGTAGCCTGGCGTACCAATCAGGCAACCTACGACGGCATCATTTTTGATCATCAGGAAGGTGCTCCCGCAATGGGTGCTGGCACCCTTGAGATTTACTACGGGGCCAACGACGAGCACTCAGGCACGAAGTTCTGGATAGGCACGGCGTACGAGTACGACTTCACTGAGGGAGTGACGGTCAATGAGCAGCAGACCATCACGATGCACGACACGCCGAGCGGCGGCACCTTTACGCTGACCTACTCAGGGCAGACCACAGGGAACATCGCATACAACGCAACGGCAGCGACGATTGATACCGCACTTGAAGCGTTGTCGAACATCGCAGCCGGTGACGTCACCTGTACTGGCGGGCCTTTGCCAGCAGCAGTGACCGTTGAATTCACCGGGTCTCTGGCTGGTGGCAACAGGTCAGAGATGACCAGCGATGTCACTAACATAACAGGCACGAGTGTGACTTCCTCGCACGCTGAAACAGTGACAGGTGTGCTCGGTAACAATTCAGTCTACCACGTCATAGAGGCTGGGTCTGAACTTGGCACTCACGCAGGGTCTCCCCAAGAGTGGCAACTGGCGGTATCAGGAACAGTAAGCGGAGGCACGTTCACTATCTCGGCGGGTGGCACTACGAGTGCGGCAATAGCATGGGACGCGACAGGCCAGGAAATTGCAGACGCCGTGAACACTGCGGCAATAGCAGACCACCCAGCCGGTATCGGCCCCGGCGTCTACCCAAAGGTCGGGGAATCCCATCAAACTGTAGCAGCCGGGCTAGTCCTGATTTACGAAGACGGAAACAACTCAACCAGGACAGCAACCTTGAGTAGTGCCAGCCTTACAGGCGGCGGCTCGTACACTCTTACCGACCCTGCGGCTACGTCGGGGCTGCCGAACTTCGCCGGTTACTGGTCGATGACAGTGGACGGCGAGACAACAACCAATTTGACAAGTGATGCGGCTGCCTCGTCTGTCACCTCTGCCCTGGAAGCGTTATCCACTGTTGGTTCAGGCAACGTCACGGTGACCAAGCTCGGAGGTAATATATTCGCAGATTTAACATTTTACAAAGTTGAGTTCATCGGCGACCTGGCGAGCGAGCTAGTCGTGGCGTCAGTCACGAACGTCAATGCTATATCCGGGTGGGTAGGTATTGAGCTGTCGGGTGCGGGAAGTGCGGGCACGAACGAGCAGCAGACTATTGAGCTAACAGGCTCGCCTGTCGCTGGAGATTTTACGATTTCCCACGGCGGCCAGACCACGTCCAAGCTGGATTACAATGTCAGCAATGCAGACCTCATCGAAGCACTTGAGCTACTGAGTACCATCGGGACGGGCAACGTGACCGTCACTGCTGGTGGTCCACTGCCAGCCATAACAACGCTCACGTTCGCAGGCGACCTGCACAGTCAGGATGTTGTGTTACTAACGTCCGACGTCAACCAGCTTGTCGCTGAGATAGTCACAACAGTGGAAGGTGCCAGCGGAGCAACGAACGAGAAGCAACGAATCACTGTGACAGGAACCCCGACCGATGGGGACTTCACCTTGACGTACAGCGGACAGACAACAAGTGCGATCGCCTACAATGCGACCGCAGCCGTGGTGGAGACTGCCCTCGAAGCCCTCAGCAATATCGACAACGTCACCTGCACGACGGGACCACTGCCGGGTGCTGTAGTCAACGTCGAGTTCATCGGCTCACTGGCCGCGACCGACCTCGACGAGATGACAGCAGATGATGGTGGCCTACAAGCCAAGGTCACGACCACGACGGCAGGTGCCAAGGGTGTGAACGAACTGGTCAGCCTGGCACCTGACGTACCGCCCGGCGAAGGCACCTTCACGCTGACGTTCGGTGGGCAGACGACAGAAGCACTGAGGTTCGACGCCACTGCTGCTCAGGTACAGACACAACTCGCTGCGTTGTCGACCATCGGGGAAGGCAACATCGGCACAACAGGCGGACCGATCCACTCCATTGCAGTGGTGGCTGAGTTCAAGGGAGTGTTCAGTCAGCAGGACGTCGGTGATGTCACAGCGTCCAGCTCAATGAATCAGGCATTCCCGGTTCTCAACAGCACAGTGACGACCAGTGGACTTGAAGGCGGCAACGAGTTGCAAGAGGTCTCTGTTGACGCAGTGACGGGCGGCACGTTCACGTTGACATACTCGACTCAGATATCTGCGGCCATCGCGTTCGATGCAACTGCCAGCCAGGTCCAGCAAGCCTTCGAAGCGATCTCCGCGATTGGCACCGGCAACGCACTCGTAACAGGCGGACCACTCACAGAGGAAGCACTCACCTTTGAGTTCACAGGAACACTGACTGAGACAGATGCCGGGTTGATCTCTGCACAAACTTCAGCCTTACTGAATGGAGGCTGGGCGACTGGTGCGAACAAGATCACCTACACCGATGTCGCTATCCCGACGTCAACAAGAATTACCCGACGCCAGGTTCTGCGGTCTAAGCCAGGTTCTGCGGGTGTGTTTTACATTGACGTCGATGAAGAGGACGTGATCAGCAACACCTTCAGCAGCACCAAAGGGGATGAAGAACTTGGCAGTGCTGATGCTGTCGTCATGCTGGACGCTAACGGAGTTGATTCAAACCTGAGCCGACACACGCCCCCTCCGTCGTACAAGCGGGTGGTAGCGTCGTATCAAAACCGTATGTTCTATGGAGTCAATCATGTCGAGAGGTCGATGGTCACCGTCGATGGAGCAACTGCCACCGGAATCGGCACTGACTGGCCTAACGTGTTCGATGGCCGCACGCTCTATGAGGATTCGGGACACGGTGTCGCGGCAGTCAATGCTGACACGCAGACGGCAGCTCTCACGGAATCGACTACAGCCGCTCAGACAGCAGCGGCAACTACGATTACGCAAGCAGCACCGGACGACCAACGCATCTATCACTCATGGGTAACGTCCGAGGACAGCTACCCAGAGTCGGTGCATCCCGGCGAGACCTTTCAGGTATCACGCAACAGCCGTGATGGTGAGATGACATCTGAGTTTGTATTCGACGGCAAGTTCTACGTCGGCTTCAAGGCCGGGCTGTACCAGTACACGTTCAACTCGAACCCAGCACCGACACCCAATGGCGACGGGCGGATGCGGCTCATTGTTCCACGCGGCGTACTGAACCAGAGGTGCATCGCCTTCACTGACGACCTGGCGGTGATCATGGACCGCGAAGGTGTGTTCATGTTCGACGGCAACACGCTCGACCCAGTGTCCAGTCCAATCAAGCCAGTGTTCGCGGGCAGTGGCACCCCGGCAATTCAATGGAAGAATCAGGAGTGGTTCCATGCCTCGTACTTCTCAACCCAACGGACCGTTCGATTCTTTGTTACGCTTGACGGCGGCCCGTATCCTCGGCACGCACTCTGCTTCAATGTCGACCAGAGATTCTGGTGGGTCGAGGAGTACCCGTGGCCAATCACAAGCAGCACAGTCGGAGTTGTCGACGGGCAGTCAGTTGTCTTCCTTGGGTCAACTGGCCGCAGAGTGTTCACGCTTGATGGCACCCGCGATGGTCTATTGCCCAGCGTGGCCGGTACGGTACGAGGCACAGCGACCAGCACAGGGGGTCGAACTCTTACCGATAGCACCGCAGCCTTCGACGCCGGACTGGTCGGCTCAGTCCTGACGATCGTCGAGGGTACAGGTCGTGGTCAGCAGCGATTGATTACGACGGTGTCGGCAACGATGCTGACTGTCTCTCAGCACTGGGGCACCAGACCATCAACCGACAGCGTCTATCAGGTGGCTGGCGTCTCATGGTCAGTCCGCACTGGTAAGCTCTCATTCACCAACAACAACCAGCGGGAAGTCAGACGGATCGAAGTCTTCTGGGAACCAACGACGGCTGCGTCACAGATGGACTATCAGCTCTACCCGGACTGGTCAGCCACAGCCTACGTCAACAAGGAAACGAGACGAGCGGGCAGCACTGACGGAGTAGTGACAACGAAGGGCAGTTCCTACAACAAAGTGGACCTGACTGAACGCGGTCACGTCGAGCAGGAGTTCGGCGGCAATCGTCCCGAAGGAGTCAGCGGCGAGAAGTTCATTGCGGTGTCTGCTGAGGGCGTGACCAACGATGAGCAGCTCCGGCTGTTGGGTCTTGCCGTCGCAGGTACTGAGTGATATCCTGAAACTGCCCCCGCTTGCTTATTCAAAGGTGCCGACGTGCCAACAAATAACAACTACGATCCAAGGTCCGGGCAAGCAGGCGGCAATTACAGACCTCCCGCCAGACAAAACAACGGGGGCTTCGGGTCGAACAACAGCAATATGTCTGTTGGTGGTGGCGGCTTCGGCGGTGTCGGCACTCAGGGATCATTCGGTGCAGGCGGCCACAACGCTAACCAAGGCTGGGGCAATCTCCCTCAGAACCAGGGCGGCGTGTGGGGTTCAGACCCTTCGCTGATTCCACCAGGTGGATCGAACGGCATTCAGGGTGGGATGCCCGGTACGCCAGGGGCACCACCCATGTCAGAGGATGGCGGCTTCGGCGGCTGGATGGCACAGAACGGCCTCGAAGATCAGGGCGGCGGAACCCCAACATGGGAAGAACGCTTCGGGCGGCCTCGTACTTACGGTGGAGTCGAAGGACTGTCAGGTCTAGGACTGGACCACCCGTACGATCCGGCGAGTGACCCATCCTCAATGGCGTTCGATCCAGCCTACCAGGCAACCATGAATGGTGGTGGTGGCGGCATGGGCAACGGTGGCGGCGGCGGATTCGGCGGCGGCAACGGAGGACCAGGCGGCGGCAACGGAGGACCAGGCGGCACTGGCAACGGTGGACCTGGTGGACCAGGCGGCTCAACTCCAGGAGCACCACCCAGCGGTGGCGGTAACAACGGTGGACTCAACCGCCCGTGGTGGATGGACCCCGGCACGCCAGGTGGGTACGACGATCAGGGTCGATACAGAGCAGGCCCAAGCAGCGGCGGCCAACAGAGCGGCGGCAGCAACGGCTTTCCTCCCAGCTACACAGGCCCGGTCGCAGGCGGTGCCAACGGCGGACGCGGCCAGGGTGCTCAGCAGTGGCAGGACATGCAGAACTCAACCACATACGGACCCGTCATACCTGTTGGCGGACAGCAGCAGAGTGGATGGCAGCAGCCGCAGTCGACTTACAACCCCGGCTTCACACAGCAGGGCGGCCAGCAACAGGGCGGACAGCAGGGCGGGAATCCTTGGAACAACCAGGGCAAACCACCGGCACCTCGTCCACCACAAAATCAGACTCGACCAGCGGCCAGCTCCGGCGGCACGAGACCTGACCAGATCAACGGCGGACCTCCGAAGCAGGGCGGCGGTGCAGACTTTGGGCAAGGCATTGCCGGTGGACGTGGTGCGAACGGAGCGGCTCAACAGCAGATCAACAACGGCATGGCTCCACCTCCAGGCATGGGTGGCAACGTCAGCTCACGTATCTACGAACGGCCAGAGGACAAGGCGAGACGAGAAGCTGGCGGCGGACAGCAGGGCGGGAATCCTTGGAACAACCAGGGCAAACCACCGGGTCCACCACAGCAGGGCGGCCAGCCGAAGCCTTCACAGAACCCGTTCGAAACCTACGAAGGTCCGATGACCTACAACCGTGGGCCAGACAACATGGGCGGCATGACCCAGGATTCGACGCGTGGCCGAGGCAATGACACGATTTACGGCGGCGGAATGGGCTTCGAAGGTGGAGGCGGCCAGGGCAGCCAGCAGTGGTATAATCAATTTGGCGGCGGGGCTGGCGACGCCAATGACATGAGAACTTGGAGTCCTCAAGAGATATCGAAGTATAATGCGTCGCAACCTAAGTATCCGTCCGGTCCCGGCGGCGGAATGGGCTTCGAAGGTGGAGGCGGGGCTGGCGGGCGAATGAAAAGACCCGAAGGTACAGGCTACCCGGAAGCCTGGGGGCAGCCGCCTCAGTACGTAACAATGGACCTGGTGCCTGACCCTCGCGGCGGCGGCGGCATGACCAACTCAACAACAGCCGGGTGGATACGCAGGAACCAACAGGAGCATGGTGATGGCGATCCCGGTGGCGGACTGACCTTCGAAGGTCCGGGCGACCGTGGCAACAGTCCTCCTCGTGGTGACGGTGGCTACGACCCAAGCGGACGAACGGGTGGCGGGTTCCAGGCTCCTCCGAACCAGCAGCCGAACCGTCCACCCCTCGGACCGTGGTCTCACTACAATGAGGATGGCAACATAGTCTTCACATGCTTCGTGGTAGGTACGCCGATCTCTACACCTGATGGCGAGACAGCGATCGAGACGATCGAAGTTGGCGACACAGTAGTAGCCTACGATCATGACGAGGGCAGTGAGGTTGAGTCACTGGTCACCGACGTGCTGGTGTCGGACGCTAAGGATACGTTCAAGGTACAGGTCGGCGGCGACACGCTGGAAGTGACCGGCGAGCATCCGTTCTGGAGTGTCACCGCTCAGACGTACGTGCCAGTCAAAGACCTGAGCGTTGGAGACCAGGTACTGCTTAGGAACCTGGGGAACCAGCCGATCGACAGCATCGTGCCGAAGTCGCAGGCCACCGCTGTTCCTGTTTACAACATCACCGTCGAAGGACAGCACAACTACTTCGCCGGGAACGTGCTCGTCCATAACAAATCCGTTCAGCAGGGCTTCAAGCCGACTGTCACCAGGCCAGACGGTACACCAGTCAAGCCCGGCGGGCAGGGACCAGGCACCCGCCCCATCCCCGGACACAACGGAGGACCAGGCGGAGCACCGGCAGGGAGCGGCGGCGGCAACCCCTTTGAGTCACCACCGTGGCAGCAGCAGATCGGACCAGATGGAGTACCCATTGAGCGGGGTGACCCAGCAGGCGGACCGGGGAACACGACACGTCCTTTTGACCCGTACCCAGGCTCTCAGCCTTCCGGTCCTGGACCAGACGGCAGCCCAGGTCACGGCGGCGGCAGCTACCCGCAGCGTCCGGGCGGCGGCAACCCATACCAAACACCGGGCTGGAACCCAGGCGGCGGCGGTGCCAACCCGGAGACAGGCAACCCGTACCCCGGCTACAACCCGGACGGCAGTACAGGACCAGGCGGCAGTCACCCTCCGAACACCAGACCTCCGAACAGACCCTATGATGACCACTACCTTGGACCACCGTCTCAGGTCGGACCGGATGGACTACACGACTCGCCGGGCGGCGGAGATGACCCGATCTACTTCGAGGGACCAGGCGGCAGCGGCATCCCCGGCACAGGCGGGTATATCCCTCCACAGCGGGGTGACAACGATGGCCCGATCTACTTTGAGGGACGAGGTGACCCCGGCGACGGAAGCTCTTACGGACCAGGTGGCGTAAACCATCCCGATTATATGGGGCCACCACAGCAAGTCGGCGACCAGCGATCACAAGCAGAACTGATGGCCAGGACACAGGAAGAGGCTATGGAAGCGGCGATGGCACAGGAGCGGGCGGGTCAGGGCGAGTACAGGCAACCGTACTGGCCTAGTCAGCCGAAGCAGAACCCGTTCGAGAGTTACAACATATACTGGTAACGTCTAAGCCAACTCAACCACACACAACAACCTTTTAGGAGACAATACGATGGGCATGGGACAACAACGCTATGGCCAAGAGCAGATGATGCGACGTGGTGGTGGAGCACCACAGAAGCCTGGCTCCGGCGGATACGGCAACGGCAGCAACTTCGGTGGCGGTGGCGGTCAAGGCTTCGGTGGCGGCAGCGGCGTGACCTACGGGGCACCTGAACCAGCACCTGAACCAGCACAGTCGAGTGGTTGGGGTCCACCACAGCGACCACAGCGTGAGACGTTTCAGCCCTTGGACTTCAGGGGTCTGAACTCTGGCGGAAGTGTGCAGAACGGTGACTTCCGTATTCAAAACGGCGACGACACCGGGATGTTTAATGCGGCACAGCAGGCGTGGGCGAATGTCACCAACGCGGGCATCGGTGCTGACGCTCAGATGTATGGGTCTGACAACAACACGATGGCCAGTATGTTGGCGTCGATGCTTCAGCTTCAGGGGATCGAGGCTCAGGTAGGTGGCAACAACTATGGCGTCGATGCCAATGAGCGTATCCAAGAAGGTGCTCAGGGCGTTCAGACGTACGGCATCGACAAGAACCTTGAGGGGCAGCTCGCGAACTACGCGAACCAGCTCGGCATGACGGACATGACGTCAGGTCGTAACCTTGAAGGCCGCCTTGCAGAGATCACAGGACGGCAAGGGATTGCTGACACTCAGGCACGGTCTGCTGAAACTGTGGCTGACCTGCAAAACCTGCGGTACAAGAACCAGCACGAGCAGTACGGTCAGAACAACGAGCTGGTTCAGCAGTGGATGGCCAATGCTGGTAGCGGCCAAGGCAGCCGAGGCATCGGCGGTGATCAGTACGAGAGGATCGACCCGACAAGAGCGATCGCTGCGAACCAGGGCGAGAACGCAGCGATGGAGCAGGCGATGATCAACTCGGGTGGCGGGGGCGGTGCTTCACCGCAGGCTGGTGCCTATGGTCAGCGTGCTGCCTTGCAGCGTGCAATGGCTGACACTCAGGGTGAGACAGGCATCACCACTCAGTACGCCAACACCAACAACGCTAATCGCTTGGCGATGTTGAAGGCACAGAATGATGCTCGTAACGCTCAGACTGCTGATCGTGACGGACTGCTCCAGTTCCTGGCAAGTTCAACGGCGTAAGCTACAACTCAGTCTCCGTTCAACACGGGGTGGTCTGTCTGCCCGACAGGCTGCCCCTTTTTTATTAGGTGAAGACCATGCCGATCCCACAAATCCAAAGCCCGGACGCCGAAGCAATGGCACGTCAGGTAATGGCAGAGCAAGCGGAACGCGAACGCATCGAGGAACTTAAACGGATCGAGGAAGCCAAGCGGCAGCAGGCGATGGCCCAGCAGCGTCGGGCGGCAGCTCAGCAGTTGCAGTACCCATCTAAAGCTGCACGTCGTGGCACTCCCCCGGCTGGCCCAGAGAACCGCTTCAATCCTAGCGAAATCATGGACAGAGTGGGGCAAATGCCCACCTCTGAATTGCGTGATGTGGCAGCAGACGCTCGGAAAAGAATAGCGGACGGCGACCAAATGCAGTCAACCAGGATGTTGGATAATGTTGCTAACTTCTACGTCGACAGTGTTGATATGTTCGTTGATCCACTTCCATCTATGCCACAGAATTTACGGGAGATGGAATTTCGTCAGCAACAACAGCACCCTCGACCATCGGCACCACCGATGCCAGAGAACTCACCGTCACGCCGCCAGGTGCCGCCGCCTCCACCGATGGAGTCAAATGACATTAAGCCAGTGTTAAATCCCCCCCACAGGTGGCCATCAGCAGGATGGGGCACACCACCACGACCACCGATGCCAGAGAACTCACCGCCACCCAACCCGCGACCACCTGCACCACCGATGCCAACGGGCGGGCACCCACGTCCCGGTATGCCACCGATGCCAGAGGAACAGTACGGTCCGCTTCAGCCGGTGATGCCGACTCGTGACAAGCTGAGATTCGACCCAGTTCCTGAGCGGCCACAGGCACCGAGCTTCAACCCGGACAACGACCGGCTGAGAGCTGAGACTTCAGTGTCCCCGGAGCAGCAGTACAAGAACTTCAAGGCTAAGCTCGCGGGCATGGACGAACCAACGTGGAACTCTCCTGAAGAGACGATGATCAATACTCACATGGATAATCAGCGGGACATTATCAATGGAAACAACAAGGCCCGTGAAGGACGACGCAGCTACATCCCGGACGCAGCTACTGAGCAGGGGAAGACTGCGGCCAGACTCCGCAACAAGCAGACTGGTCAGGTCGACCCGATGTCCAACCTCAACGGCAGGCTCGCTGGATTGCAGGCAAGCAACACTGCGAACCGGGCTAAGGAAGAGGCAGAGAATCAGAAGCACAGCGATGCGATGGAGAAGATGAGGGACATGGTCGTGGGCAGGGAAGCTCCTGAAGGAGCTGGCCCGTGGACTGGCACACCGATCAGCTCTCGCCGCATCGAAGGCACTGACAACGGGTGGGGCAAGGAGCAGACGGCTGGCGGGATGCGGCGTAAGCACATCAAGGATCGCGAGGCAGCACGCAAAGAGAACGTCGAGCGTGCGAAGGCAGCGGCACGCAACGGTGAGAAGTTCAAGCAGAAGCTGACCGGCCACGACGAGACCGACCAGTACGTCGGCGGGGCAGTGGCGTCCGTGCAGAACACCATCTCTCGGCAGAAGGATGACCTGAAGAAACAGTTGATGGCCGCAGACGCAGCGAGCGGCGGCAAGCTCGGGTACATCAAGGACATTCAGGAGGCAGAGGCGGCCAAGCAGTCCATCGCGGCGAAGCTGAAGGGTCAGTACGCAGCGGCCAAGCAGAAGAAGAAGGAGACTAAGAAGCTGTGGAAGCGTGAGGATAAGTTCGCTGCTGACAACAAGCAGGCTGCGTTAGAGAAAGAGCAGAGGGACAACGCGAGAGCTGACGCAACAGGTAAGACAGCACATGAGCAGGCTATGGAACTGAAGAAGCTGGACAATGAGGGGCGGCTGAATGCTGCGACTGCGACTGCGAAGCCAGTGGACCCGAACGCTCAGTTCAAACAGGACTTAGAGGTCACGCAGGGCTTGGTGGCTGGGCAAGATGCAATCATCAGTGACCCGATGTCGACGCCGGAACAAAAGCAAATAGCCGCTGATCGAAAAGCTGACCTGATTGCTAAGCAAGATCAGAAATCGGGTGGGCCTACTACTAACGAAGTGGGTTTGAACCTCATCAAGCGGGTGCTCGCCGAGGCACAGAATGATGCTGATAAAGTTGAAGCGTTGACGATCGGCGTCAGAAGGGGCGACATCACTGAGAGTGATGCGATGGGCCTGGCTAGTGGGGTTGGGCCTGACCTTCACCGGAAAGTAATGGAAGCGATCGGCAACCGTGCTCATGACTACCGCACTGCTCAACACAACAGGGAACAGCCTTGGTACACACGAGCAGCCAATCATTGGTTGGGTGGCATCAGCGGTCCACAGTAAACTGGAAGCGGCACAATGTCATACGGTAACAGCGGCTATGCCAGCAACGGCTATGCCAGCAACGGCTATGCTTCATCCTCTGCCCGACGTCAGCAGATCACTCCCGAAGAGGAAGAGGAACTACTCTCCCAGCTTGGGCGGGCAGGACTCAGCTCCCTCGCGTACATCGGTGAGTCAATCGACAAGCCGATGGCCGCACTGCGTGGCCTGCTCGCTGGTCGTCCCGAAGAACTCGCCAACGCTATCCCCTTCAGTGACGCACTCGGCATCACGTCGAGCGACGGCTGGTTCCATGACTCAATCGGTGTGACCGACGACGAGGACACGGTCTATGGTCGTGACCTGTTGGAGCAGTGGGGTATAGCTGACGAGAACAACGACGGTCTCGGTGGCAGTGACTGGGACAACATCGACTACGGTGACGCAGCGTCCGACGTGGCTGGGTTCGCGGTCGACATGCTCGGCGTCCCGATGGCTGGCCCGGTCAAGGCACTGACCAAGATGGGCAAGCTCAGCCAGATGGCGGGCATCACTGACGAGGCAGCCCGTATCGCTCAGCTCAGTGGTACTGGTGCTACCAAGTTCCGGGTAACCAACACTCTCGACGACGCCATCAATCGCATCAGTGATTTCCGTGGGCCGTCTGATGACTTCCTTCCTACGCCACGAGTAGACCCGACACTACAGCCGGGCACGATCGAAGGGCTTGATAAGTTCAGTCAGATCGAGACAGGCACACTCGGTCTCAAATCAACGATGCGGGTGGCGGACGAGCCGCTGTTTAATGACATCTATATGCGTCGACAGAACTGGAACAACGGCAGCACTCAGGTTCCCGACGCAACAGTGGTAGCGTCAGTGGAAGCTGCCGAAGAGGGACAAGGTGCCTTCCGCGTGCTGCATGATCAACTGGTTGGTCAGAACAAACCAATCGTCGTTGAGAATGTGGTCGGCGAGGGCTTCCCTGCCAAGCTCAGGGGCATGGGCTACAAGGAAATCCCCGGCGTTGATGACATACTGGATGCAGCATCACACGAGGCGGGCTACGGAAGCAGCTTCCTCTATGACGTTGGCACTGAGGCACCGGCACGACGAGCAGCCGCAGCCACTACTCGCGACGAACTGATGGAGAAGTTGTACCGTGCTGGTGAACAGCAGGGCATGGACCGAGCTGCGATTGATAGCATGAGAGGTCAGCAACTCGGCCACACCATGAGCTTCGGCGGGATGCACCTACCCAAGAAGCTCGACGAGGCTGTTGCCACTGGCGTCGATGAACTCAGTCGATCGCTCGGACGCACAGGCATGGGCAGGCTGGCCAAGCAGGCGTTCGCACCCAGCGTGGCGGGCACCAAAGAGACGGTCGGTCAGGAGTGGATCGGTCCGCTGCACAACATCCACCGTGATGCCGGGCAGGACACAGCACGGGATGTGATGGGTCGGCTGGCCGCTACGGTCGAGCGTCACGCCGACACACTCAAGCGGTTGGGTGATGGCAACCAGGGCAACGGCTTCGCACGAGCGATCGAAACCTCAGACATCAACGAGCTGGCGTCATGGCCGACGTTGGAACCCGGTGACTTCGAGAAGATCGAAGAGGTCCGCTGGATCAAGAACTACCTGGACGACATGCCGAAGCGGGCTGAGGACGAAGGCTTCGAGTTCGCCATCCTTGACGACGTTGAGGGTGACTACCTGCCTCGTGGTGAGACGGGTCGGCAGCAGAACATCCTTGAGAGTCAGGCCAAGCAGTTCAACGCGGTCGATCCCTCATCCCAGATAGGGCGTGAGCAGTTCGCCAAGGGCTGGCCGGGCATGACCGCTACGCTGCGGGAGATTTCACAGGAGACAGCGAAGCAGGGACCGGAAGAGATAGCAGCACTGGCGGCTTCAAAATTACAGCCGAAGATTGATACCTTCACCCAGCAACTGGCGGACCTGACGACTCAGCGGTCAGCACTGAAGGATGAGCTGAAGAGTTTCGGTGCGATGGAAGCTGCGGCCACCCGTGAAGCAGGACGTCCCGCCCGTGAACTCGCTACGTTGCAGGCACGACAGCAGCGTTGGATAGAAGAGATGAATGGCCTTCAGCCTGCCAATCCACTCGACACTCCGATGACGAGTGCTCAGCAGGCAGCACCCAAGCAAGGCAATGTCACTGCATACCACGGTTCAGCCAAGAGTTTCGATGAGTTCGACGCGGACCTCATGGGATCACGCGATCCCGGCTACTTCGGGGAAGGGTTCTACTTCAGCGACAAGAAGATGGGAGCACAGCAGTACGGCGACGTTGCAGCAGGAGAACTGGATGCTGGTAAGGTGATGACCAGAGACCTGGACACTTCAGGATACCTGAAAGCAACTCCTGCTGAGCTGCGTGAAAAGTACGGCAACATCGGGGGCAAGGAATTAACAGAGGCTATACGAAACGACGGATACAACGGCGTTGAAGTGACCATGCAGAGCGGTGGCAAGGAGTACCTTGCGTTTGACGCAGACTCGATCATCTCTCCGAACGCTGGCTTCCCTGACGCACCGCCGCCTGACATGGGCAAGTTCGCTGAACAGCTTGCCAAGATGCAGGAGCGTGGCAAGCAACTGCAACGGCAGATTGATCAGGCCAAGGTGTCACCGCTGTCTGATGCACCGGCAGACATGGCCGCAGCAGAGGCACGGCAAGCAGATATCATCGAAGAACTCAGTGGGATGGGTGAGATCGAGTCAGGTCTCAAGGCTGACATCACGGAGTACCAGAGCAAACCGGAGGCACTGGCGGCTTACCTTAGTAAGCTGACGCCGGAGCTGAGAGCTGACGGTACGTGGGGTGACCAGATCGGCATGGTCAAGCGGCGAGTCGAGGGCTTCGAGGACACGGTCGCCAACACCCGCACCACCACTGATGCACTGGCTAACCTACTGTCCGGTGGCAGGGTGGCTGAGTTGTCACAGACGCCGGACCCTGGACTGATGAGCAAGCTCAAGCAGTTCATCGGGATCAAGCCTGACGAGGTGACGCCAGCCAGGACCACAGTCAATCAGGTGCTCGACCGGCTGGGCTTCGAGACCACCAAGCGTGGGCCGATAGTCACTGCTGACAAGGCAGCCGACATCATCCGTGGGAAGATGAGCAAGCAGGCACGCGATGAGCTGGACGACGGACTGTTCGGTGACTTCATCGGGCCGCAGCCAGCCGACGAGATACTCAAGGCTCAGCGGAGCAGCATCCTGAATCAGACGGTGCCTGACCCTGTCGCTGACACGCTGGCGACACTGAAGAAATCACTGGCCGGACCAGACCCAACGAACCTGCTGACTGATGGGCTGGTGCAGTACAACAGGCTATGGAAGGGACTGCAAACCAATCCGTGGATCAACTTCCATGTCCGCAACCTTGGGTCAGGTCAAGCTCGCGAAGTGCTCGCCGGTAACGATCCGCTCAGGTACTCAAGCATGGTGCGGCGGATGTCAAACGGGGGAGAGGTCACCGCTGAGGAAGCGATGCAGTTCCCCGGCGTTGCTCAGCTCATGAAGGAGCAGAACATCCCAGAGGCTGACGCTACCAATGCACTGCGGCAGTACATCCACAAGTACATGGGCGGTGAGCGGCAGGGCATCGGGCTGGAAGACATAGGCGGCAAGTTCAACGGCATCACTGAAGGCAACAACCTCGGTGAAGAGATAGGGTTCCTCGGTGGCTTGAGCGGCACCAACCCAGTCGGAGTCAAGGCAGCAATCAACGAGCTGAAGCCCATCATATCCAAGGCAGACAGGGTCGAAGGATGGAACCGGCCTGCTGCACTGCGTGGCATAGGCGGCAGAGAGAACACGGTCTTCGTCCCGTCAGCGGCAGGGGAGAAGCTCGGTGAGGGAGCGGAAGCACTCAACCGCATCCCGTCGTGGCTGGACCAGATAGACAAGGGTGTTGACCCAGCTCAAGCAGCACGCAACATCAACGCTTCACAGATCGACTACTCAACACGGGCATTCACGCCGTTCGAGAATACGATCCGGCGGCTGGGCATCATGCCGTTCTACTCCTTCAGCTCACGCAACATCCCGTACGTGGCGAAGGAGCTGATGAACAATCCCACTGGCAGGACCGGCACACTCTTCAAAGGACTGACTCGGCTACGGTCTGACGATGAGTTCTTGCCGGAGCACATTGCTCAGTCGCTGGCGATACCGCTGGGGCAGAGCGACGAGGGCGAGCCACGGTACATGACCGGGCTGGGCCTGATGGAAGAGGACTTACTGGGAGCGGTCGACACTGGTGACCCAATGAAGGCGATCGGCTACGAGCTGATGGGCAGGCTGAGTCCGCTGATCAAGGCACCGATCGAGCATGTGCTTGGCAAGTCACTGTTCCAGTCAGGGTATCAGGGTCCGCGTGACACTGAGGACATGGACCCGCAGCTTGGCCGCCTGCTCAGCAACCTCAAGAGCATAGCCACGGGTGAAGACCAGCGTGTTGCAGTTGATACGCGGATGATCGAGCCACTGCTTCAGACCATCCCTGGCATCAGAGCAATGAGCAACCTGCGTCAAGTCACCGACAAGAGGAAGTATGACTACGCAGGTGCTCCATTGCTGCTGAACCAGCTCACCGGCTCACGAGTTTCCGACGTCTCGAACTCAGCCCAAGATGCTTCGCTGATGGATATGATTGCCAACGAGTACAAGGGCATGGGTGGTCGAGACTTCAGCAACTACTACATCCCGGACGCAGTGAAGGAAGGGATGACGCCGGAAGAATTCAATCATCTTCTGATGCTGCGGATGCTTCAGTCAAAGCAGGACCGGGATCGTCGGGAACGTCAGGAACTGGAGAGACAGAAGGCAATGAGGGGCTACTAGCATTCATCGAGCCGCCTCATGTAATCGCCCATTCGGTATACCGGCATCGGCTCGCCGTACACTTCGTGGCCTTGAAATAAAACCTTTACTTGCCTGTCGTTTGTTTTCTTCTCGAACGGGGCAACGTAGGCGAGGAAGGCAGCAGTCCTACACTCTGAGCACCTACTGCCGTCGCCTTGGATCACCGTCGTGCAGCACTTGCACAACATTTTGCTGCATGACCTGCATTTCTTACGCTTAGTGTGGGGTGGTATCTCCAGAGCACACTCATCACAAAGAGTTCGGCGAGTCATACGTTTACGCATCGCAGAACCTGCCTTTCATCATCGCTTCTTCCAGTTCACGGACTGCCATTGAGCCAAGAGTATGGGTCTTCAGGTAGTCCTCCGCTTCAGCCAGACTGATGCCACGATGATGAGCCAGCAGTTCTTCAGCAGTCGTGAACACTGCAACCTCATCGACCGGCAGCTCACCGAGTGAAGGGTGCAGCCAGTTGACACCCAGATTGGCACGGAACTTGGCAGCACCAGCACACTGCTGGCCCTGTCCGACGACGGCGTTGTTCTCAGCGTCTTCCATGTGGCAGGGCAGTACGGCGTTGATGAATGACTGCCCAAGGAATCGTTCGCTGTTGTCACCGCGAGTGTCGAGGTACTCCTTGCTGGTTGACCTGGCGAACGGGCATTGGCCGCAGCATTCAGCACGCTGGTTGGTGGCGGCTTCGTCGATCTTCATAGCTTTACTCTCCGAGGTACGAAGGGGATGGCGATGGCGTCAGGGTCACCATCACAGGACTGGACTCTCAGTTCTCTGCCATCGAACACAACCTCAACACGCAGCTTTCCCTTGCGTCGTGCTGTGCCGGTCAGTGCTCCCGCTAAGCGGAAGGCGTTGACACTCAAGGCTCGGGGTCTTTCGTAAGCAGTTGCGGGTTCTTGATCACTACGTCTCTCACTGCTTTGCGATTCCATTTCTTACCCTTACGTGTTCGGAGACCAGCTTCATTCAAGTCGATGGCGATCTTGCCATAGCTTGCCGTGGGTCGAGCTTTAATGAAGGCGGCCATTGCCACCATGATCTTCTGCTCGACTGGATGCGGTGCCTTCAGGCGGCCAACCCACTTGTATCCGTAGGGTGGAACGCGGGTGTACTTCCTGCCGCTCCGCTTCAGGTGGTTGAGAGCAGACTGTGTCCTCTCAGCACGCTGCTCACGCTCCAGCTTGGCGAAGACAATCATCATGTTCAGCATGGCATTGCCGGAAGGTGACGCAGTGTCGATGCCTTCCAGCTCAGTGACGCTACGCAGGGTGGCGTTGGTGCCCTTGAACTCGTCGATCATCCATTCAAGGTCAGTAAAGTTTCGAGTCAG
>Ga0209362_1000266_pt1 | contig 48249 bp, 38 predicted proteins | sample SaaInlV_165m_DNA_FD_184680 | JGI IMG/M metagenome (GOLD analysis project Ga0209362, IMG submission 184680) | Marine microbial communities from expanding oxygen minimum zones in the Saanich Inlet - Saanich Inlet SI037_S3LV_110m_DNA (SPAdes)... | ecosystem: Environmental > Aquatic > Marine >... | reverse complement strand
GATGATCACCAGCAGGAAGGTCACGACCACCGCTCTCCTCGCTGCCTGACCGACACCGGTCGCACCACCACGAGTCAATAATCCCTGGGTGCAGCCGACGGTGGCGATGGTGACGCCGAAGACGACGGACTTGAACAGGCCGGTGAACACATCCTTCTGGGTGAGGAACTCCAGCCCATCATTTTGAAATGCCATCCATCCGACTCCCAGTTGGAAGTAGGCGACGAACATTCCTCCAAGGATTCCGATGAGGCCGGCAAAGATGGTCAGTACGGGGGTGACCAGCGTCAACGCCACAATCCTTGGCAGGATCAGGAAGCGCACCGGGGAGATCGACATGATTCTCAGAGCGTCGATCTCCTCGGAAACCTTCATCGTTCCCAGTTCTGCGGCGATTCCGCTGCCGATACTGGCGGTCAGGATCAGCGCAGTCATGAAGGGGCCCATCTCTCGGATCAGAGAGACGGCGACGATTCTGCCGATCAGCGCTTCCTGGCCCAACTCCTGCAGAGAGAGACCGCTGTTGAGTGCAAGAATCATCCCGGTGAAGAGTGCCACCACCGCAGTGACGGTGAAGGAGCCGGTGCAGTAGGTGTAACAGAGGTCGAGGGTGTCGCGAATTCGACGGCGGGTCAGCAGGTGGGGCAGATGGAATAGGGTCCGGCCCAGTAGGACCAGCCCATAACCGGTGGTCTCGGCACTACGACCGAGAAATGCTCCGAGTCCAGAGATCCAGCCTGACATCTCGCTCCATCCCCCGCAGCGATGAGCTACCCGACCCGATCCACAGGTCTCGGTTCGACGCACCAGCGGTTTCCCTCCCGATGGCGGTCTCAGAAAGGAATGTACAGCAGACGCCAGCGGGTGTCATCCGGTCCAACGCCACGGTCGCGAGAGAGCAGGCCGCCGAGAAGCGAGAATCCACCCTTCTGTTCGCTACTTTCAGCGGTCAGAAGTCCCCAGAGTAGCTCGAGACCCCACGACTGGGACTCTTGGCGCCAGCGAATCAACTGGCCGGCACGGCCGTGAGACCAGGAAAAGCCTTGAGGCGAGTCAAAAGGAAGCAGCGCAGGCGCAGAAGCGGTCGTGTTCCCCTCGGCATCGGTGTTCCAGCGAGCCAGTGGCCACAGGAGGTGACTGGACCGGGTTCCTCGTTCGGGGTCCTGATCGACGATCCGGCGCCAGAAGGGGAATAATCTCTGTACCGTGCGATCTCGTTTGGCAGTGGACTGTTCCTCCCACTGCCACAGCGGCCACATGAAGTAACCCTTCTTCAATCCCGGACGGTCATGGTATCCCCAGAATGGCGGGAACAGGAAACGGTTCCACTGCCGTTCTCGGGTACCGATCGACCAGGGGAGCAAGGACCAGGTGGAAGTCTCTGTTCTGAAATCATGAGATTCGGTCCACAACGGGTAGAGGATGGTCCGAGACAGGCGGGTGCCCGATTCGATCTGACCGTAGAAGGGCCACAGCCACCAGGAGTGGCTCGGATTGTCGGTGTCGAGTTGCTGGCTCGACTGATGCCAGAATGGCCAGAGGACGTATTTCGATTGGTCGCGTAGTTTACCGTGGCTGGTGAATCCCTGAGTGCTGGAATAGAAGGGGAAGACCCGGAATCCGGATCGTAGTGGACCTTCGTCCAGTTCGATCAGTGGAAACAGCCAGTAAGTGGTGATCTGTTGACGGTCCTGCATTCGTGCCCACAGCGGAAACAAAGCGAAATCGATTCGATCCTTGCCGAGCAATCCCTTGAGGCTTCCACCGATCGGTGCAAAGGCCGCGTAGTCCCCCTCATCTGGATCGGAGCCCCAGAGAAAAAACGGCAGGAGAAAGGAATCGACATCGAGTTGGTCATCGGAGTGGCGGTAGGCACTTCGATGGTATGCCGGTAAGAGCCAGGTCTTGCGCCCGGACTGGTCGATTCGATCGACAAACAGCGGCCACAAGATGCGGATCTCCTCGCGATCGGGAGTGGTGGTGCTATGGCTGTATAAGGGCCAGAAGTGCTGCGATTGACGCACCTCTCCATCGGCGAGTACCTCTTCTCTTTCGAGGTAGAAGGGGGGAAATCCTCGATCGGTATCGATGGGAGTGACGCAACCCGACAACAGGGTCAGCAACAGGCTACCTGTGATCCATCGGAGACCACCCATCATCGGCCCAACCTCACCGGCAGCATCAAGTCGGGAGAGCAACCTTCCCAGATCCGATCCAGGTTGCGGTGCAGGACCATCCCGGGAGTCAGGCCCAGATACTTGGTTGCGCCCTTGCCGGTGTCGTCATCGGTGACGGCGATGCCGATTCGCATCTTCATCCCTGGCCATGGAATCGACTCGGATTCCCCCCTCATGGAGGCGATGGTGTGCCAGGGAATCGTCATTTCAAACACGGAACCGGTCCCATCGGGTCTTCGAGCCACCACATGTTCTCCATCGGGAGAGTCCTCCTCATCCGCTTCAAAGGGTGCCTCTCCACCTTCTCCATCGGGATCTCCCTCTGCCGGTGGTGGAGGGTTCGCGCGAGGAGCCATGAAGGAGATGGTCAACACTTGATCATCCTTGCGCGGGCGCACCCCTCCATCTCCAAGGGTGTCCAGTACCAGCACCAGGCAATCTCCGATCCAGTACTTGGAATCGCGCTGATGGGCAATGACGATATCGTCGTCGATATCGACCGCCAGATGCAGGCCTTCGGTGGACCAACCGAGAAAAATACGTCCCGACAGATCGGCTCGATCCTGCCAGGGGACCAGTGGCTCACCATGGCCCTGTAGACCTCGAATATGGCGGGGCCGATCGACGGGAAGTCCGGCCTGGGCATTCCACGGCTCATCCAGTGAACCGTCGATCAATGGGGGCACCAGCATCCTCGGGATTTCGTGATCGCTTTGTGGTGTTCTCGCTTGTTGGCGGGTGGCCCCCTCCAGAAGCCAGCTGGCAGCGGCTCGATCCTCTGAACTCAGGCCATGGTCAAGAATCGTATCCTCCAGCAAATCGATGGCTCGGGTCGACTCGCGCATCAGGAGCAGGCGATCGAATTCGGTTCTCCAGTCGAGCGAATCTTGCAACGACTGCCAGGCCAGCAGTTTCTCTTCCCGGACGGGCTGAGCCCGGAAACCGGCAGCGCCGCGAGAGGAGACGGTGAGCAGTGTTTCTCCGATGACGGAGGCATGGTGAAGCCGTCCAAGTTGATTCAGATGTTCGGAGACTGTTCCGAGTCCCTGGCGCCTGGTGAGTCGGGTACCTGTGGCGCGATCGAGTATCGAGGCTTCCCCTCGCATGCGGTCGCCGATGATGATCCAGTCACCGGAAGGACTCAGTTCCACTGCATCGTAGGCGGGCGGAAGCGAGTGAGTCCATTCCAGTTCTGCCTCGGGAGTTTTCACCTCATCGGGAGCGAGCACCGATCGTAGACGGATGACGTTTCGTTGCTGGAAATCTCCGCAGACGATCAGCAATTCATCATCTTCGATGCTCAATGAGGTGATCCGGCGTTGCTCCTGAGATAGTCGTTTTTCCCAACCGATCTTTCCGTCAGCGGTATCGATCCCGACCAGCGTGCTTCTTTCAGAACTCCAGAACATCTCGGAAACGATCTGCTTCCTCGATCGAGACGGGTGGAGTTCCGAGATGAGGTGAGGCATCTGTGCGGTCCAGTGGTGGGTGCCATCATCGTGGTGGCGATAAATCGATCCTCTTTCACTGGCGAAGATGAATCCTTCAGCCATCACGATGGGGGCTGAGGCCAAGGCACCCGAATCGTCGTCCAATTCGACCTGGCTGATCAATTGACCACTGGAGAGCGATCGCAGTTCGACGAGGTTGGGAATGGCATATCCGATCAGCAATCGATCTCCATCGATCATCGGATCGTCGAGCAGGATTCCTGATCGAGGTGCAGTCCACAGCAACTGGCCATCGAGAGCATCGATGGCAATGATTTTTTCGTCTTCACCACTGAGCACGACGATTCCAGAACCGGCACAGGAGTGCTCGATGATGATCTCCTGATCGGAGAAGTTTTCATCGAGAGGCATCCTGTGATGCCAGACCACCGAGCCATCCGCCAGGTTGAGGCGCCAGGCTCGGTTTCGATCGTGGACAATCACTCCAGAGGCGTCGAACAGTAGTGGATCGGAGGGCAAGTCCCTGCGAGTCAGGATGATTCCATCCTTGACCAACATCTCGGTTCTCTCCAGATCAGTTTTCCACAGCAGTAGACCGTCGATCGATTCGAACAGGGCTGCGGAATCAGGGGTCAGCACCAGGTATCGGGAATCCCCTTCCAGCGAATCGTGGTCCGAGAGTGGCCAGACGCTGGTGGATCGACTCTGTCCCAGGTCCAGTCTTCCGCTCCAGGCCAGTTGTAGCGGCAACCCGGGATGGTCCCTTCGCCGCTCTGGGAGGGTCGAGATCTCTTCCCGCAACTCCCGCAACCGCTCTCCCAGAGTGATTTCGACCTCTTCCCCGTGGACTTTGCGGGTCAGGGTCCGGTCGCCGTGGTCCAGATCGAGAGCGACGATCTCTTCGATCGCTTCGGACAGGCGACCCTGTTCACGAAGTACCTCGGATCTGCGTAATCTGGCGATCAGCGACTCGTCACTGTCGGGTTCATGGATCACCAGGTAGTCGATCTGGAGCAAGCATCCCTCCAGGTCACCGAGTTGGTAGAGAGACTGTGCCGCTTCCAATCGAGCGCGGCGACCGGTAGCACAACCGGGCATCGATCGGGCCAGGTCGATCCAGGACTCGGCAGAGGGAGAGGAGTCCAGCCGTTCAGCCACCACCCTGGAGGCACGTTGCTCCCTCAGGGCGACCCGGTCATCTCCTCCTGGTTGTTGATCGAGTTGCAGCAACAGGTGGGTGAATGCGGTGGCGGCATCGACGGTCGTTCCTTGTCGTGTCAGCACCCGGGTGGATTCGAGGTTGCGCCACGTTTCTCCCAGCATCAAATGACAGATGAAGGTTGCTCCTGCGGCATCTCCCAGTTGCTCCTCGCGGATCGCTCGCTGCCAGGCAAGACGGATCCGATCCTCTGGTCGAGATTGGGCAGAGATGAGCGCGGTTTCGAGACGAGTTCGCTCATTTCCGGTCAGGGAAATGTCGGATCGTTCCAGTAGAAGCTGGACGGTGCCGCGGTGAGCTCGTTGGGCGGGGGATTCTCCGGCCAGGTCTGGCAACCAGCGCGGATCGATGTAGCCCGAGATCGCTTGTTGCCAGACCGCCTCGGCGGCGCTGTCCACTCGGGTCAAGATGCTCACCTCGGATCCTGCGGATGCCATCAGGGAGTTCTCCAGCGCGAGTAGCGAGTGGGCAGGGAGGTCGAGGCCCTGCAGTGTCAACTTCTGACCGGCAGCATCGATCGAGAGCAGCGCCTGATCGGAACTGATCCACCAGCCTCCATCGGATGCTGCGATGGCATCCGAACCTTTTCCGGTGACCGGAAAAGGTAATGGCAGACTCCAGGAGAAGCGGGGAGTCTTTCCTGCGCTGCAACTCCACAGCACCAGTTCCTGATCCTCGACAATCAGCAAGGAACTTCCATCGCCGGAGAGATTCCAGCAGTGGGGGGAACTGGTGGCAATGATTCCGAGTGCTGTGCCGGAGGTCTCATCGAGGATGGTGATTCGAGAGGAGCCAGGGGTCGAGACGAACAGACGAGAGCCATTTCTTCGCAGTGAAACTCCTGCGGCTCGTTCCTCGATCAGGTGATCTCTCAGGCCACTGCGGCTCGGCCCCTCGACATCTTGAATCCACTCGATGGCTCCATCTGAAGAGCGAAGTGTGATGACGGTGCCACGATCGGTCGACCAGTGGACCCGCCCATCCCCTTCGACCGGGGTGGCAGGTGCCGAGCGGAGAGCCAACCAGGTCGCCCCGACCGCTTCCCCGAGATGACGAACCCAGGCAATCCGCCCACCATCTTCGATCAGTGCTCCAAACGCCTCGAGCCGCCCACCTTCACTTCTCATCGCCACGACCACAACACCTCCACTGACCCGGCAAGGCGAGGAGATGGCTCGGATGATTTGCGGCTCCGTCTCGGGTCCGAGAATCTGATCGATGGAGACTTGCCACAACCAGTTGCCGGTCGAGCCGTCAAACGCCTCCACCTTGTCATTCAAGGTGGCGATGATGGAATGCTGTCGCCGCACCGGCATTAGCCGGGTACGTGGAAGCAAGGGACGAGATTGTTCAGGGAGGATTCGCCGCCACATTTCCTCACCCGATTCGAGGTCGATCGATCGTATCTGTCCCGGTTGTTGGATCCACACGCGGGACCGATCGGAGACTGCTCCAGAACTACCGCGTGACGACTTCCAGATCGGATCGGATGCGGAGAGTTCGGGATCGCCACTGCGAAACTTTGGCAGCACCAGTGTTCCGGAATTTACTGCGAGAGGGGACGCCGGAGTGGGAACGGGGATCGACTCGTATCCCGGATCGTCGATCCAGCCACGACGCAGTAACTGGCGCCAGGTTTGCAGGTCGCCCCGTTCCAGTGCCGCTTCCGCAAGTTGGCTGGCCAATCGAGGTGGGAACACCTCTTTCGGCAGATCCATCAGAGTCGAGGTGAGGCGTTGGTCCTGACGTGAGTTCAGTCCTGCAGATCGGGCCTCTGCGAAATGATTCGCGGTTCGCAGACGAATCTCATCGAGCACGATTTTTCGCAGTCGAACATCCAACTGCGAGATGGTCGAACGAAGGAATGGTCCGGCACCGATGGAATGCCCGCCTCCGACGGTGGTACTGCCTCCCGGATCGCCGTCGATCAAGCGCTCCGTCAGGGCCCCCAGTGCATCTCGAATCGCTACTTCATCTCCAGAGACTCGACTCTCCTCCACCTGGCGCACCAGAGCGTCGAGTTCGGAATTGAAGGGGGGGATCCAGCCGGGTTCATCCGCCCGATGGATCATCGTTGAGGCTACAACTCCTGCGTTCCCCGACAGCATCAGTGCCAGGATCATCAGGATCAGTGTATTGACCGAAATTTGGCTGCACGGAGGGCTGCCACTCCGGCCACGATCGGGGGGTCTCATCTGGGATCCTCCTGGATCTCCGTCGGGGCTCCCCTAGTTTGTATGAGATGCGCTGCCTCGGCTCAACCGGTGTGTGTCGAAGTGCGAATTCCACTGGAACCGAGGATTACGGCTGCAGTGTCTGCGATCCGTCGTAGCAGGCGATGGCCTGGGTCGCTGAAAGTACCTTCATCCGTGACGGGAAGGACGATCAATCCGACCAGTTCTCCGATCCAGAAGAGCGGCAGCATCAGAGCTTCATCCTGATCGGCGAAGACATCCGGGAAATTTCCTTCCCGCCACCGTTCGCCCGGGTCTGAAAAACGGTGGGTTGGGAGTACCGCATCGATCGGGGGCAGGTCGATATCCCGGGCGGCACAGGGGATCAATAACTGGTCGTTTCGAAGATAGAGGAGTGCTGGCACAGGAGCGGGAATGTAGGACAGGATCATCGCCTTCAATTCGGTAGGACTGGCGGTGCTACACCGCCTCAGGAGTTGCTCGATGGGGAATCCTTCATGGCCAATTCGTTGTTCCCTCCGTTGTGCGTCGAGTTGGTGCAGAGCCAGTTGCAGATCGCCTTGCAATCGTCGGTTGGTTCGGCGCAAGTGGCGTCTCTCGGCGGCATGTCGCACCACGCTGAGGAGGTCTTTTTCCAGATCGACGATCGGTTTCTCTATGTAGGAGTAGGCCCCCAGTTTCATGGCACTCAGAGCACTCTCCAGAGTGGCATCTCCGGTCGCCATCACCACCTCGACTTCGGGCGCGTGCTGCTTGAAGGAGCGAAGCACAGCGAGTCCATCCATGCGGGGCATACGAAGGTCGACCAGTGCGACATCTGGTTCCTGCTCGAGTAGTTGTGCGATGCCATCTTCCCCACAACTGGCGGTTCGGACCTTGAGACCCTCGGATTCGAGGAAGATCTGAATCGTCTCTCTGACGAAGGGATCGTCATCGACCACCAGGATGTCCAGTTTCGGGAGAGATGGAGGAGTCAGCATCAGGACTCCTGCCACTCGCTGGAGATCTGCAGAGGATCGATCTCCTCGCTGCCGAGCCGGGCGAGTGCATCGGGGATCGAGATCCGGAAGAGGGTTCCCTGACCGGGGCTACTTTCGACCTCGACCGTGCCACCGGCACCCTCGATGATGCGGTGCACCACGAACAGTCCGAGGCCACTGCCTCGATCGCTCTCCTTGGTCGTGAATAGCGGATCGAAGGCTCGCTTGGCCACCTCCGGGGACATCCCCGGGCCGTCATCCTCGATCTCCAGTTCGATGCCTCCTGAGGCGCCCTGGTGTCCTCGGATGGTCAGCACGGATCCGGTTCCCGATTCTTTCACCGCATCTGCGGAATTGAGCGCCAGGTTCATGATCACCTGTTGCAGAGCCGTCGAGTCTCCGGCCAGCAGTAGTTCCTTGTCGACTTCGAGCACCGTTTCGAGGCCGGCATCCCGCAGTCGCGCCTGGCAGATCGCCAGAGTTCCTTCGATCGCCGGGAGAATTGGAAAGGGTGCTGCACTACTCTGGCTGAAGGGTCGAGTTCTGGCAAAGGCGAGCAAGTTACGACATAGAGCCCGACAAAAATCTGCTGCGTCCTGGGCACGTTGGATGTGAAGACCGGTGCTAGAACTGTCCTGTTCTTGCCCGAGCCCACGCTGTGCTAGTTGCAGAAATCCGATCACCGAGGCGAGCGGGTTGTTGAGGTCGTGGGCGAACCCGCTGGCGAGGCGACCGATCGCCACCATCTTTTCTTGACGGGTCAACTGTTCACGACTGAGGAGTAACTCGTCGTGAGCCTGTTTCAACTCGTCGAACAACCTCGAATTTTGCAGTGCCACCGAGAGTTGAGCGGAAACCGCTGCGACCCATTGCAACTCCTCTGCGGAGAAGGGCTGGAGACCGGCTCCTCTTTCGAGGTAAAGCACCGTGGCACTTTCTCCACGACCATGGAGAGGCAAGGCGAGGGCCGAGAGGGCCTGCTTGCGGCGCAAGCAAACGCTAGCCTGGAATGCATCGCCGACCTGGGATGAGATCATCCCTTCCCGACGTCTACGAGCCGCCTCGATCAGAGTCAGGCTCGGGTCGAGGGCTTCCAGATCGATCGGATCCGCTTTGGTCGGGTCGGAGCCTCGAGCACCGGTGGCGTATGGGCCAGTCTCGTCATTCCAGCGAATCCAGCCCCATGCTTCGAACTGAACGCCGGTACCGATCACCTCTACCACCTTCTGAACCAATTGTTCTGCGGGTAGATCGGTTTGTGACAGCAGTCCCACTTCGAACAGGGCTTCCTGCAGACTCTTCGAGTCCTGAGCGTTGGAGCCACTCTTTCGCATCTGTTTCTGCAGGCTCTCGGGGTCGATTTTGAGGGAGAAGGTACTGAGATGCTCTTTCACCGCATGCACTGCGATCTGGCAGTCTCCGATGCCGATCACGTCTCCTGGCTCGAGAATGGTTCGATCGATGATCTCGTCATTGAGGAGAGTGCCGTTACGACTGCCACCGTCGCGCAGCAGCCAGGTCTCATCCCCGGCGGGGATCACCTCGGCATGTTTACGGGAAGCGCGGGTGTCATCGACGATGAGGTCATTACTGGGATCGCGACCGATGGTGATCGGATCGGATCCGAGAACGATCCGCTGACCACGACCGGGTCCCTGGACGATGATGAGGTGCACTTTGATCCTCCCGGGGGCCCCATTGGCGGGGGAATCCTCCCGAGAAAGAATACGATGTGGTTGGCTGAGGGGCCGGATTCGGCAAATGTGTAGACCGTGAAAACCGCTCTGGATTGCCACGAGGGACCATTCAGGGCGAATTGGCGTCGATTTGAGCTGTTACTGCAGGACTGCCTTCAATTCTTCTTCGAGGCGTGGGATCACCTCGAACAGATCGCCCACCAGGCCATAGGTGGCGACCGAGAAGATGGGAGCGCCCGGATCCTTGTTGATGGCGACGATGGTCCTGGAAGAGGACATACCCGCCAGATGTTGGATCGCTCCAGAGATCCCCACTGCGATGTACAACTTCGGACTGACCGTCTTTCCCGTCTGCCCGACCTGATCGGAATGGGGTCGCCAGCCGGCATCGACCACTGCGCGGGAAGCGCCGACCGCCGCTCCCAGGATCTCCGCCAAACTTTCCAGTAGTGCGAAGTTCTCCGGTTCCTTGAGACCTCGTCCTCCCGAGATGATGATCTCCGCCTCGGTCAACTCCTTCTTGCCGAGACTTCCCTCGACAAATGCGGTTCGTTTCAGCACCGATTTCCCGGTCGCTTCCTGCGAATCGACCAGAGCGGCATCTCGTTCGACTGTTTCTCCGTAATTGGGTCTCAGAGAGATGAAGGCTGGACTGGTGATCCACTTCTGCTGGTGATGGGCCTTGCCGGCGTAGATGGGGCGCTCGGTGACAAAAGCATCTCCTTCATGGCGGATGGAGATGCAATCGGATGCGACGCAGGTGCCGAGGCCCCCGGCTGCCAGAGCGATGATTTCCTTGCCACTCGAAGTGGCGGAGGCGAGTACCAGATCAGCGGACTCGGAGGTGGCGATCTGGGACAGTTCGGCGGCGAAGGCATCGCTGAGGGCGTCGGTGAGAGAGTCTCCTTCACGAGTGATGATGCGGTGAGCTCCGGCGCTGAGAATCGAACTGGCGACCTCACCCGCACCTTCTCCACAGCAAAACCCGATTACTTCACCATCTGCGGAGTCTGCCAGTAGACGGGCGCTTCCGAGGGCTTCGAGGCTACTGGCCTTGACCTTGCCACTGTTGGATTCGATCCAGACGACAATTTTCATGGTGACTCTCCAGGATCGTTTCTAGATGACCTTGGCTTCTTCACGAAGCACTCGAATCAGTTCTTCCACAGCATCGGGACCTTCCCCGACGATACGACCTTCGGGACGTGGAGGCGGTGGAGTGAGGGCGATCGTTTCCAGAGCTGGAGCACCGGTTTCAGGGGTGACGATCTCGATCGGCTTCTTCTTTGCCTTCATGATCTCCTTCAACTTCGGATAGCGAGGATCATTGAGACTCTTGTCTGCGCCGACCACGATGGGCAGTGGCCCTTCGATCACTTCACGTCCACCTTCGACCTCTCGCTCGATGCGGACCTGATCTCCCTCGATCGAGATGGCTGCGATGTCGTTGACGAAGGGGCGGTCGAGTAAGCGAGCCACCAGGGCTCCTACCTGGGCGCCCTGAGAGTCCACCGCTTGGCGACCGAAGAGCACTACATCATCGGCTCGCGATTCGAGGATAGATGCGAGCGCGCGAGCGGTCTGGATCGGGTCGAGCGGCTCCTCGCTACTGGCCAGCACTGCATCATCGACCCCCATGCCGAGAGCCTGGCGCAGTTCCTTGGTCGAGGACTCGGTACCGACAGTGATGACGGTGACGCTTCCCTCGCCGTGACGCTCACGGATGCGAAGGGCCTCTTCGATGGCGAATTCGTCGTAAGGGCTGATCACCCACTGCACCTCGGAAGTGTCGATCGATTGTCCATCCGGGGCAAAGGTGAGTCGGGTGGCGGTGTCTGGAACCCGCTTCATGCAAACTGCGATCTTCATCGCCGCTGTCCTCCTTGATCTTGGTCAAAATCAGAGAAACGGGTCGATCGTTGGGACCGATCCGTCTCCGGGACTCATCTGGTGGCACCCTGGCCCTCTTGGCAAGCGGTTCCATCGATGGATTGAAGAGCTTTCAGGGTGGGCAAGATCGCTGGATCCACCTCTAACGCCTCGAGGAGGGGTCGGATGTCTGCCGCAGGAGGGCATCGCACCTCGACCGGTATTTTCCAGATGGGATGGGGGAATCGTAACTGAAAACTGTGCAGCAATGCCCGGGCCGGATATGAGATTGCCGCTGGCAGTCGAGCGCCGCGATCGAGCAGCGTTTGCTCGGTCTGACCGTAGCCATCGTCTCCCAGGATCGGATGCCCGACTGACTGCAGGTGCACTCGAATCTGGTTTTGCCGCCCGGTGATGGGGCGGCACAGCAGCGCCGAGATGCCATTTTTCGAGGCGAGCCATTGGAAGCGAGTGAGAGATGGTTTGCCGGTGACAGCGTCCGCGCGAGCGAGCCGGTGATCGTGCTGGCGACTACGGTCGATGTGAGCAGAGACCCCGACATTGACCTCGAATGTGGGTTGCTCGGGAACTCCCTCGACGATGGCCAGGTAGGATTTCTGGACCCGGTTCGCCTCGAAGTCATCTTGCAGCAATCTCCTCGCCTGAACCGTCTTGGCCAGCAGTAACAGGCCCGAGGTGTCTCGGTCGAGACGATGGCACAGACGGTGAATGACCTTACGGTTCGATCGGTCATTTAATTCTCGCCACTGGCGGTGGAGGCCATCGATGACGGTCCCGACATGGGTCTTGCCCACGGGATGGACCAGCATTCCGGTCGGTTTTTCCACTGCCAGGAGCCATGGATCTTCCATCAATACCGGCAATTTATCAGGGGGAGACTCGGGGGCAGATCCGGTTTCGAGCAGAACTTCTACTTCGTCCCCGCAGCCGACCCGGGTCGAGGCGCGGGCCACCTCGCCGTTGAGTCGCACTCTCCCGAGGGAGATCAATTTCTGGATTTTGCTGCGAGAACTCCAGCCTAGCCGCGCCTGTAGCCATAGGTCCAGGCGGCTACGTTGCTTTTGCCGGACCCGAAATCGAGCCGATTCCGGGGGGCGAGAGAGGTCTCTCCCGGGTGTCAGAACCATTTCTCCTGCTCCCTGCTGCTGTGCTGCGGGATCCAGCCGCTGCTCGCGGGTCATTCTAGAGTACCCAGGTCGCCGCATCTGCGTTTTCGGTCAGACTTGACCATCCCTGCGGGGATCCCTACCATCCCCGAAACGGGTCGAAGACCCCTCACCCGGATTCCTCGGTTGCCTGAGGATCCACAACTCGACCGGACGGACCCCGTGGAGACTTCACGCCTCAAGGAACTGATCGAATTGATGGATCGCAACCAACTCGAGGAGTTGGAAGTGGTCGACGGTGATCAACGCATCCGCCTGCGGAAACGACCCGAGAAGGTCAGGGAGTGGTCTCGATGAGCACTCTCCATGCTCCGGCAGGCAGCGTTGTGCCCGCTCCGGTGGAAACCCCAGCGAGTGATGCAGCGGCCTTTGATCCCGCGAAGGCGATCCAGTCGCCGATGGTGGGAACCTTCTATCGTTCATCGGGGCCAGACGCAGAGCCGTTTGTCGAGGTGGGGGATCAGGTTCAGGAAGGGCAAGTGCTCTGTATCGTGGAAGCGATGAAGGTGATGAACGAGGTCAAGGCAGACCGAACTGGTGTCGTCGAATCCGTGCTTCTCGATGATGGGAATCCCGTCGAGTTTGGCCAACCCCTGTTTCTTTTCTCCTGAGATCGAGCTTCTCCGATGAAACCATTTTCTCGAATCCTGGTCGCCAACCGCGGTGAGATTGCTTTGCGGATTATTCGTGCGTGTCGAGAACTCGGCATCGAGACGGTGGTGGTCTACTCGGAGGCGGACCGTGGTGCCGGGTACTTGGACCTTGCCGATGATAAAATCTGCATCGGTCCCGCGGCCAGTGCACACTCCTATCTCGATATATCCAAGATCATCGCTGCCGCCGAAATTTCCAATGTGGAAGCCATCCATCCAGGGTATGGATTCCTTTCGGAGAGTCCTCAGTTCGCCGAGATCTGTCAGTCTTGTAATATCCAGTTCATCGGGCCGACGGTGGAGAATATCCGTCAGTTGGGCGACAAGGCTGCCGCCAGGGAACTGGCGAAGAAGGTCGGAGTACCGGTGGTCCCTGGTTCTCCAGGAGTGATCGCAGATGAGCAAGAAGCGCTGGTTGTGGCGCGCGAGATTGGATTCCCTGTACTGGTCAAAGCGGTGGCCGGAGGCGGCGGCCGGGGGATGCGAGTCGCGAGGGACGAATCCTCCTTTGGCCAGGCTTTCCAGGCTGCCGGTAGCGAGGCGGAAATCGCATTCAAGAACTCCGATGTCTACATCGAGAAGTACATCGAGAAACCTCGGCATATCGAAATCCAGGTGATGGCGGACTCCTACGGAAGTGTCATTCATCTGGGTGAGCGGGATTGCTCCCTCCAGCGACGTCACCAGAAGTTGCTGGAAGAGAGTCCTTCACCGGCAGTCGATGATGATCTTCGAGGACGGATGGGTAAGTGTGCCATCGATCTGACCGTGGCCGCAGATTACCGTGGGGCAGGGACCATCGAGTTCCTCCTCGATCCCGATGGTAGTTTTTACTTCATCGAGATGAATACCAGGATTCAGGTCGAACATCCGGTCACCGAGATGGTCACCGGCATCGATCTGGTGCAGGAACAGATCCGCGTGGCGGGGGGCGCACCTCTTCGTTATCGGCAGGAAGATGTACGAATCCAGGGTCACTGCATCGAGTGCCGGATCAATGCCGAAGATCCCTCCAATGGCTTTGCTCCTTCGCCGGGGAAAATCGGCGAGTTCAGGGTTCCTGGAGGAATGGGGGTTCGTTTCGATTCCCACGTCTATTCTGGCTACACAGTCCCCAGTACTTACGACTCACTTCTGGGGAAACTCATCGTGCACAGGGAGAGCCGGGAAGAGGCGATTGGAACCATGCGAAGGGCACTCGATGAGTTCGTGATCGAGGGGGTCCACACCACCATTCCCTTCTACAGGGAGGTTTTGAAGCACTTCCATTTCGTCAAAGGCAATCTGGATACAGGCTTTATCGAAGAATATCTGATCGACTCCTGATGGTCAGCGCCAGGTGGGTCTGCGGTAGGCGGGTCTGTGGCCACGCCGATGGGGGAGCCCCGAAATGGACGCATCTCCATTCGCTGTGGGGGCTTGCCTCTTTGTTCTGGTTCGTCACAATGTGGACTGCACGGCCAGTAGCTGCGCATGCACCTGCAGAGTGGAATCCGTCCCAGATTCCATAGGGGTGCAGTTCTCTCGGAAGGAAATACCAGTATGTACTTCAAATTTAACCCCATCCTTCATCCCAAGCGCATCCGAGATGGTGAATGTTGCCAGGATAAATCTGCGATAAATCCTGCCTCTGGTAGCCAGCGCAAAGTCGGTGGATTCACACTCATCGAATTGATGATCGTGGTTTCCATCATCGCGGTGCTGGCGACCCTGGTGACCAAGATGATCCAGCAAGCACAGGCCAAGGCTGCGGAAGCCCAGGCCACCACTGATATCTCGACCCTCAAGAACGCACTCGAACAGTTCAATCGCGATGAAGGGGTCTATCCCGGGTGGGATCTCGATGTCGATGACCCCGAGGAGTTCAACGGATTTCCTTCGATGTTCGAAGGGATCGCAGGCGAGCGTCCTCCTAATGGAAAAGGTGGCAAAAATGCACCTTACCTCGAACTGAATACCTCGAACATCGTCGTGATAGATGAAGATTTCGAGGAAGAGTACAAGAAAGCAGGACGAAGCGATCTGTTCGATCCCGATGTGGAGAAGTTCTACTTTGACCCCTGGCAAGTGCCTTACTTCTATCGTGAGAATCGTTCCAAGCGAACCAAGGAGGACTGGATGATTCGACGGTCAGGATTCGATCTCTGGTCGGCGGGCCCCGATAGCGTGAACGATGCTTGCTACGGCGTAGCCGAAGATGGAGAAGAGGAATACGATGACATCGGTAACTGGTAGTCCAGAACCGAAGTTGATTCGCTCTACAGATGCGCAATCTGCTGGATTCACCATGGTCGAACTACTGGTCACCATCGCCCTCATCGTTTTCTTGATGTCGATGCTAGCGGTGGGAGCCGGTAAGTACCTCGAGAGTGCGTCGGTGGCCAGGACTGAAGCGTTGCTCGCTCGCGTCAGTTTGTTGATCGATGGTTACCACTCCAAGGTGGGAGCATTTCCCATCGATGGTCTCGATGGTGACGATCGAATCACCAGGGATGGATCCTATCTGACCGGCGGTGCCGCATTGACCTACACCTTGACCCAACCGCTGATCCTGACCCGAACCAAGAGCAATGGAGAGATCCGAGTTGTTGGAGAAGAGCCTCCAATGGGAGAGTTTCGAAATGATGAACTCTCACCACCCTCGGATGGCGATACAGAAGCGATTCAACTGCTGGACGCATGGGGAGAGCCGATTCATTACGACGAAGTCTCTACTGGAGAGTCAGGATACAGTCCGCAGAGTGATGGCGAATCGCACCTCGATTGGGATGATGAAGAGTCGGTCCATGCCGAGGATCCACGAGATGTAGGCGAAGGAACCATCGGGACCGGCCCTCAGAACATCCAGCAGTTCGACATCTGGAGTCATGGCTCTTCTGGCCATACTTCGGATGAAAGTTATGACGATCTGATTTCCAACTGGCAGAAGGGATCGTGATGGAGATGAATATCACGGCCGATCGATCCAGATCAGGGTTTACTCTGGTCGAGATGATCGTAACCATCGGCATCATCATCATGGCTGCTGGCTTCATTGCTCCAGCAGTATCGGCCATCTTTCAGGATCGTCGCATCGAAAATGCTGCGGCCATCATCGTGAGCACGTTCCACGAGGCCAGGAACAATGCGGTGACCAAGAAACAGGAATACTCCGTGGTTTTTCTGAAATCAGGGATTCGAATGTACCGTCATCCCAAGGGGAATGACAAGGGCGGGTTCGTTGGAGGATTACGATCCATCAATGTTCGCGATGGTGAGCACATCAGTTACGAAGTGAGCAGCGCTGACACCTCGAGGGACGAGATGCCTGTGGATCTGCAATCGCAGCGTGAAGAAAAGCGACAAACACACTGGAAGCCCGGGCGGGAAGACATCTTCGTCAAACTGCTCAAGGACGGAACGATAGATTTCGGAAGATTGGATGACATACCCAGTTATCGCTTCCAATCCGACCCTCCCAGCGGAGGAGATCTGATCCTTCATCAGAAGGGATCGAGAACCTCCTGTTACATCGACATACGGCCCACCGGTCGAGTGATGAGCAAGATCGGGGAGGATGAGTCTTGATGCGCCAGAAAAACGGAGACCAGGGATTTACCATCCTGGAAATCCTGCTGGCCGTCGTGATTCTGACAGTCGGGCTGTTGGGGTTACTGGCGGTTTTCCCGGTCGCCATGCGGTCAGGGAAGCAGGCGGTAGAGACCACCAATGCCGTGATTATCACTCAATCGGTAGAGCAGGCGATTCGAGAAGGCCTGAGGGAACGCAAGCGCCAGAGCGCCGATGGGAAGTGGACCTATTTCATCTTCAGTCATGATGGAGTGGTCGACCCGTTACCGTCGAGCCTCAAGACTGTCCGTACAGATGGGGATTACTACATCTTGTTGCCAAGTCCCAATCCGGATGGCAAGTCCAAGATGAAGCGGAGCGAATTCTACGAGCGAGGTAAGATCTTTCTGTTTCCTGAATCGGATGGAATCAGCTGGGACGTCGAAGATGTGGGCGGGATCAGAGAAGTCGAGGACGGAACCTCTGATAAACGCGCCAATGGAAGAGGGGATCCTACCAAAGCGGACGACGACGGTGACGACCGCAAGATTTCCAACTCATATGAAGAGTACGAGACCTATGATGTGCGAAGAGTCTATCGATTGAGTAACAGGTTCTTCGACTCGGAATGGGCGGAGGACTACAATGTCGTCGATGACGATCCGATCAATCAGTACTCGTTCGCATTTTCGATTCGTTCTGCCAAGCAGGATGGCAGCCTAGATTTTGACTACCCCACAGATGCGAGTTTAATTCCGGCAGGGGATCTGTACGAGGTGGATATCCTCGTATTCAGGTCCTTCAGGGAGGGAACCACCAGTGCGGATCCGATTTACGAGACTCAAATCCTTGTCCATCGATGAGCCACAGCCGGTCCACAAGGACACAGGCTTCACCCTCCTCGAACTGCTCGTTGCCTTGACCCTGGCTGCGATCATATCGCTGATTATTTCTCAGGTAGGCACGGACTCCCAGAGAATCTATGACTCCACCATCACCACAGTGGAGACGTACCAGAAGTTCCGCTACGCCCTCGACGATATCAATGAGAACCTGTCGAAGATGGTGCCGACCGCATCGCTCGAGTTCTATCAGGATCAAGGGCGCTCGACGGGATACTGGGATGATGGAGAAGAACTCAAGGACCAGGACGTGGGCCCGAATCTCCAGGGTGGAACACCCAGCAAGTACGACGAAGCAGCAACCCTGTTTGAACGTAAGTACAAACTGGACCAGCCGAGGCCGGACGAACCAGTGGAGCACTGGAACGACTCCATCTACTTCAAAGCCCCTGTCGAGGTCGATGGCTCGATCCGGATGGCCAATGTCGAGTACTTCCTTGCGGATCCAAGAAAACTGGAACTGGAGAGGAATGACGGAAAAATACCAGCGGATGATGAACTCAGTTACGCCGACAGTCGATCACTGGTACTGCTGAAGTCGATCCGCTACGTCGACCTGGGAATAAATAACTATCGTTCAACAGAGGTTCGAGTACGGAAGAAAATCGTCGAATTGTGCTCCAATGTGACCGATCTGAGAATCGAGTACTTCTACGATAATCAGTTCGACAACAAGCCTGGTGGCTTCATGAGCCCTTCGGTTGAACTCACTCCCGAACTGGTGGTCTCAGAGGATCCTAACCTTCGATCGCGGAATGGAACCCTGGCCAAGAGATTCCTCTATGGAGGGTTCCTCTCCACTTTGCGGACCAATGCTCGTGCAGGGATCAGGAATCTGACCACGGGAGAGAACATTCCCGTGCAGTTCAACTACTCCAGAACCAAAGTGAAGTTCTCTCAATTGCGTCCAGGTGACAAGATGTTCATCTGGACCGATGGTGGAAGTTCTTTTCCATCCAAAGAATTTACGATGCTCTACAACCAGGATGGGCGGATCTTTCTCAAGGAAGCGATTCCTTCCAGCAAGTGGGATCAGGACCAGGGAGGATTGCGCTATCGGGCGGCATACGTTCCACCCGCTTTCAGGATTTCGGTTCGAGTGCTCAATGAGAAGCAGACAGAACCTAGAACTCTGACGATGGTGGTTCGAACGAACGGCTAGACCTTTTCTGGATAGAAATCTCTGGGCATCGATCGGATTCAATGAAAATAAAATGGGCCGCTGCGGATCCGCAGCGGCCCATTTTCTGGTCTGTACTCTCGTCGGGCCGCCGCAGATCACATCGCCGCAGATCACATCGCAGCAGTGGAGTGGGGCCCTGGAGGGGAAACCGATTTTACAAAATCACTGATGTTCACGCCAGGCGCAGTGGGCGACCGATCAATCTTGCCGTTCTGTGTTGAGTGCCAGCAAGAAATCTACATTGGTGTTGGTCTGTTTCAGTTTCGCCTTCAGCATCTCCATCGAATCGACAGGGCTCATGTCATTGAGGACCTTGCGGAGAATCCACAACCTCTTGATCTCCTCTGCACTCATCAGCAGCTCTTCTTTACGAGTACCTGATCGATTGATGTCGATGGCTGGCCAAACTCTCTTGTCAGCCAGGCGTCGGTCAAGGTGGAGTTCCATGTTTCCGGTTCCCTTGAACTCCTCGAAGATCACCTCGTCCATCCGGGACCCGGTATCGATCAACGCCGTGGCAAGGATTGTCAGACTGCCACCTTCTTCGATGTTACGGGCCGCACCGAAGAAACGCTTCGGTCGCTGCAGTGCGCCGGCGTCGACTCCACCGGAGAGGATCCTGCCAGAGTGGGGGGCTTCATTGTTGTAGGCCCGGCCCAGACGAGTGATTGAATCGAGCAAGATCACTACATCACGGCCATACTCAACCAATCGCCGCGCCTTCTCGATGACCATCTCTGCCACTTGAACATGACGACTGGAAGGTTCGTCGAAAGTGGAGGAGATCACCTCTCCACGGACATTCCGCTCCATGTCAGTCACTTCTTCGGGGCGCTCGTCGATCAGCAGCACCATCAGATCCACATCCGGATGATTGGTAGCGATGGCATTGGCGATCAGTTGCAGGATGACGGTCTTACCGGTCCTGGGCGGAGCCACGATCAGGCCGCGCTGTCCCTTACCGATCGGCGTCACCAGATCGATGATCCGGGTCTCGACCACATCCGTATCCGTCTCCATCAGGAGGCGATCATCGGGATAGAGCGGGGTGAGGTCGTCGAACACGACCTTCGCGTGGACCTTATCCGTATCCTCGTAGTTGATGGCATCGACCTGGAGCAGGGCAAAGTACCGCTCACCTTCCTTGGGGGGGCGTACCTGTCCCTGGATGACGGTGCCTGTGACCAGTCCAAAACGCCTGATCTGTGAGGGGGAGACGTAGATGTCGTCGGCGCAAGGGAAGTAAGAGTAACGGGGGGAGCGAAGGAATCCGAATCCGTCTGGCAAGACTTCAAGAACCCCCTCGCCGTACATCACTCCTGCCGCCTGTGCGCGCATCTTGAGGATCTCGAAGATGAGATCCTGCTTCTTCTTGCCGGCGATCTCTTCGAATCCGTCATCTCGAGCCATCTGTTGCAACTCTGCCATCGTCATCTTGTGCATCTCGTTGAGGTGCAATTCTGGCATGTGACCTGAGATGGGAACAGGAATCTCGTCGAGGTCCTCTACATCCATCGGCAGGCCCTCGAGCTTTGGTGCTGGTGGAGCCTTGCGGATGGTCCGCTTCTTTCGCCCGGTAGATCCAGTGGCCTTGCTCGGTCTACGGCTGATCTTCTTCGGGCGAGAGGATCCAGATCTGGATCTGGATCCGCGATCTCCGGAAGACTCATCTCCGGATGATTTGGCTGGTCGTGGAGTCATCAGAAATTCACCTCGGTCTTCTCATTCCTGCTCCCCGCGACAGTGGACGATCCACTGGTCGAGGAATTCCTGGCATTGTTTTTTGATCTCCTCGGTGGACACCTTGTCCGCATTGAAGATCGTTGCGTCCGCAGCCGCCTCCTTGTCCGCAAGGGGCGCCTGGGAGGCTTCTCTCGATTCTCTCTCGCCTGCTGGCCAACCTCTTGATTCCTGGACTCGCTTCTCTCGCTGCTGGGCTGGAGTCGCCACGAAGAGCACCCGATCAACATTTTGTTTGAGGGGGGAACTTTCGAGCAGGGGGATATCCAGGAGGATCAAAGGCCGCCCTTCAGGGAGCGGGCTGGACTCATCGAACCCTATCCGGGCTATTTTCGCAAGTGTTACCTCGATCTGTTTCCGTACCCTGGGGTGGATGATGCTCTCCAGCAGTTTCAGGGAGTCTGGATCGGAGAAAACCAGCCGTGAGATGATCGCACGATCGAGCTTCCCATCCGCCGAGACCACTTGTGAACCGAGCGCCTGCTCCACCTGGGAGATAACCTCCGGAAGATCCAGTTGCTGCTGGGCGATCTGATCAGCATCGATTCGGTGAGCTCCGAAACCTTCGAAGATCCTCGCCACGGTGCTCTTTCCAGATCCGATTCCCCCGGTGACAGCAACGGTCCATGGGGCTGCAACCGGTGGATTTCGATGATTGGAGTGGTTACTTCGAGGCATCAAACCAGTCCTTGCCGCTACTGATCTGGACCTCGAGGGGAACCGAAATCTCCATCACCCCCTCCATGCTGGATTTCAGCCAATCACGACAATCATCCGCCAGCGCCTCGGGAACCTCGAGTAACAACTCGTCGTGGATCTGGAGCAAGATTCTTGCCTCGTGTCCCCTCGCTAGCGCCTGCTTGTGCACCTCGATCATCGCCAACTTGATCAGGTCTGCGGCCGAACCCTGCACCACACTGTTGATGGCATAGCGTTCTCCCTGCGCTTTTTCTCGAGCGAGGCGGGAACGGATCTCCGGTATCGGGCGTCGGCGACCGGTGACGGTGCGGACCTCCCCGTGCTCGTAAGCATGGCGCTTGGTCGCATCCATCCAGTCTCGGACGGCAGGAAACTGACTGAAGTAGTTCTCGATGAACTCCTTGGCCTCCGCCACCGACCCACCGATATCTCGAGCGAGCCCAAAGGCACCCATGCCGTACATCAGGCCAAAGTTGACCGCCTTCGCTGCCGCACGCTCTTCGCGATTGACTTCTTCGATACTCTTACCGTGAATTCGCGCTGCGACCGAGGCGTGAATATCGACTCCCGAGTGAAGCGCATGGAGTAGCCCTTCGTCGGCGGTGAGGTGGGCGAGGAGGCGAAGTTCGACCTGTGAGTAGTCTGCCGAGACGAAGATGCAGCCGGGACGGTTGGGGACGAACGCACGGCGAATTTGCCGCCCTTCTTCGCTGCGGATCGGGATGTTCTGCAGATTGGGGCGGTTCGAGGAGAGTCTGCCGGTGGCGGTCACCGTCTGCCGAAATTCGGTGTGGATCCTGCCCGTCTCCGGATGCAGGTGCTGGGGCAAGGCGAGGACATAGGTGGAGAGCAATTTCGCCAGGCTACGATAGCGCAAGATCGCCGCGGGTAGAGTGTGCTCGGGGTGCCGAATCGCCAGCTCTTCGAGGGTCTCCGCCTTGACGCTGATACCGGTCTTGGTCTTGGGGAGACCCTTGGTGGAGAACCCGAGGTCCTCGAACAGGACCTTCTGCAACTGTTTGGGGCTGGCGATGTTGAACGGCTCTCCTGCACCTTCGTGGATCTGTTGTTCGACCTGCTCCATCTCGCTGGTGAGGTTCAGTTCCTGTTTCTTCAACTGATCCAGATCGAGTGAGATCCCCTCACGCTCCATCGAAACCAGTACCTCGACCAGTGGTAGTTCGACCTCCTCGTATACCTGCCGAAGTTGCAACTCCGTGATCTCTTGGTCCAGATCCTGGTGCAGGCGTAAGGTCCAATCCGCATCTTCTGCAGCGTAGTCAGAGATCTTTTCCGGCTCGATCTGGTCCATCGAAGTCTCGGATCCTGCCTCTCCGATCAGTTCTCGGATGGGAATCATGGTGTGACCGAGGCGCTCTCCGACCAGGCCATCGAGGCCGTAGCGCCCACGAAGAGGATTGATCAGGTAGGCGGAGATCATCGGATCGCCGCAGATTCCAGCCAGCTGAACTCCCAGATTCCTCATCACTTGAGCATCGAATTTGATGTTCTGACCGATGATCCCAACGCTCTCATCTTCCAGTAGCGGAGAGAGTTGCTCGAGCAACTGTGCCAGCGGAATGGGACCGTCACCGGCTGGAGAGGAGAAGGGAATGTACCACGCCTCCTTCGCCTCGACGGCAATGCTGCAGCCGACCACCTTGCAGCGGATCGTGTCGAGGGAACTGGTCTCGGTATCGAAGGCAAAGCGACCCGCATCACGACAACGTTTTATCACCTGCTGCAACTGATCGAGGGTCGTCACCAGCTGGTAATCGACCGGCTCTTCCGGAGTCTTGACAAGGGTGGGGGGGGACTTGGTGGTGGTCGAGGGCGAGGACTCTGCGGAAGAAGATGAGGGATCTTCAAATCCGCTGAACAGGCTCGCCTGCTTTTCCACGGGTTGATCGATCATCTTGAGGAAACGACTGAAGTTCAGTTCCCTGAACAACTCCGCCAGCCGATCATGATCTGGAGAGATCCGCTTCAGTTCGGTCGGTGCCGTGTCGATGGCCGCATCGATGGATAGCGTCACCAGTTCTTTCGAGAGTTTCATCTGATCGGGGCAAGCACGAATCTTCTTCAACGCCGCAGCAGGGATCCCCTCGGGGACCGGATCTTCGAGCAAGGATTCCGGGTCATCGGTCACCGCCAGCACCTTGGCCGCAGTCTTTGGACCGATGCCAGCCACTCCTGGAATGTTGTCGGAAGAGTCGCCGACCAGCGACTGATATGCGATCACCTGATCGGGTCGAATGCCCTTCTTCTCGAATAATTCCTCGGGACCGTACAGATCACCGCTTCGCTCGTCGAGAAATTTGACCCGATCAGAAATCACCTGTTCCAGATCCTTGTCTCGCGTCAGCAGCCTGACCTCGATCTGCTCCATCGCCGCGCGGGTGGCCATCGTGGCGATGCAATCATCCGCCTCGTGATCATCGACTTGCAGGATGGGAACTCGAAAGGCCTCGAGCATGCGGTCGATCCAGGGCAACTGGAGTCTCAACTCCTCTGGCATCGCATCTCGATTCGCCTTGTACTCGGGGTACATTTTGTGGCGAAACGTCGGGCCATCGCATTCCATCGCCACCGCCCACAGCTCGACCTGCTGGTCGCGGCACAATCTCAGCAGTAGGTCTGCGATCGAATAGATCGCTTGAACCTGCATACCACGGCTATCGGTCAGCGGTCTCATGCCATAGTGGCCGCGGTAGATCTGGTAGCGTCCATCGATCAGGAACAGGTTCTGGGACAAGACTTCGCTTTCCGGTGGCCAAGGGGCCTCAGGGCCCACCGCACACCTGTGATTCGGAACATCCGTGGTGAACAGGGCATTTGGGGGAGTGTACGGTCGGAAACGCTCCAGGCCCGCCAAAAAACCGATCTCAGGCGCCTGCGAATGTCCATCCTCCTGATTTCTGGGCTGCTTGACGGGCTGGCACCCTCGTCGTAGGATCACCGCTTCCGGTCCCGGGGACGGATCGGTTACGGGGTGGTGTCCGGCGCAGTCGGTTTCCTCTTCGTGGCTTGGTTCTTCTGCACCTCTGATTCTGGCTGATGGGCCTATCCGTGGCGTAGACAGGGACCCGGAAGGAAATGAACCTTAACCGAGTCGTTGCCGGACCCTGGCATTTCATGCTCAGGTTTGGACCGACGATAGTGGCCAGGTTTCGCAATTAATGTGAAACCTGCAGGGAGGAACCCGATGGCCCGGAACCAGGGGGGAGCTCAGCTCTCTTTTCTCATCGTCTCACTGGTCTTCATACTTGTGCTCCTTTTCGTAGTGTTCCAAACGATGAGCGATCACGAGAACACCAAAGTTGCACTCAGCTCTCAGAAAAATGAGGTGGAGAGCAAGAAAAACAAGATCTCGGAACTGACCACCAAGATCAATCAACTTCGCGTTTTGATCCACGGCTCCGACGAGGATGCGGTGCCGGTCTCGGAGTTCGAGACGATGATTGAAAAGGCTGGCAGTGATATCGCCACCGCGCGGGGGACCAGTAGCAGCAGAGAATACGGATCGATGGCTGACATCTATTCCGATTCGATCGATACGATCCGCTTCCTCCATAACGAGTTGCAGAGCCAGCGTTCTGCAGCAGAGGCGAAGGATAACGAGTACCAGGAAGTGGTGAGTTCCAAGAGTAATCTCGGATCCCAGTTGAATGAGGAGATCGACACACTTCGCTCCTCTTCGAACGATCTACAGGTTCAGTTGGAACAGAGCCGGACCCGCTCTCGCGAGGATAACAACAACCTTCGTGAAGAGGTGGAGCGTCTTGAACAGGATCACAGTGCGGTGGTTTACAAGTTGCAGCGCGATCTGAGTATCTCGCAGAACTTGCTCCAGCGTTCCAATGACCGCATCGATGAACTCAAGCGCGAAATCGTGCGAGAGCAGACCTTTGCCATGGTCGAGCCTGACGGCGAAGTGATTCGTGTTTCAGAAGAACTGGGCAAGGCATGGATCAGTTCAGGGACCCGCGATCGGATGCGACGTGGCCTGGTCTTCGATGTGTTCACCTACCAAAAGGGTGGGAAACGCATCAGCAAGGGCAAGATCGAGGTCTTGAGTGTCGAGGAGAACTTCTCTGAGGTCGCAATCGTCGAGAATCTTGATCGATTCAATCCCATCTCCGCCGGCGATATGATCACGAGCCCCTTCTACGACAGCAACAATATCCCCTCCTTTGTGTTTGCAGGATCGAGCGCGACCAACGGTCGCTATTCGATGGAGGACATGACTCGTAAGATCCAGTTGTTCGGAGGCACCATCTCCGACACGGTCGCACTCGATACTGATTTCGTGGTGGCTGTGAAGGGATACGAGGACACTCCAGAGTACAATCTTGCCCGGGACCTCGGCGTGACGATTTTGAGAGAGAAAGAGTTGCTGGAATTTATCGATTTCTAGTGACGAGCCGGTAAGAACAGAAGGACGGCGGCGTGGGCATCCTCGCCGCCGTTTTTCCATCGCAGGCGTTTCGTGACCAGGAATCCACGGGATCTTCGGCAGAGATCGTGCATGTCCTTACTCTTGTTTGCTGCGGGTCTGCCGCCATGGCATCCTGATTTCGCAGGTGACCCATCTTCAGGCGATGGATCCGAACAGCGTCTGACCCATAGCATGCGGGTCACAGGTCATGCGGATCCAGATACCGCGACTAAAATCGAGAGCCTGAAATCTTGGTGATTCCTGCAGGAGGAGCAATCGATGGTCGAGCACAGTGAAGCGGGTTCCGAGGATCAACTGAAAACGATGTCCTTCGGGGATCATCTCGAGGAACTGCGTTCGAGGGTGATCCGATCGCTGATGGTGATCCTGATCTTCGGGGTGGCCGCGTTCTTCTTTCAGGACACTCTGATGGAATTGATCACCGGCCCACACCGGGTCGCCATGTCTCAAATCACCGCCCGGCAGGAGATCCAGAAACTGCAGGAGAAGATCTCCCAGGCGACGGAAGAGCTATCCGGGGTCGTAGAAGCCGAAGCGGCTCTGATCTTGAAGATCTCCCGAGAAGATGAGGACTGGTGGGAGCGGTGGGATCAATTCCGCAGTTCTCAAGACGCCTCTCCGGTGGTCGGCAGGATGGCCCGATTGATCGAGGAACGACTGGCCGCTCTGGATCCGGCACGCTCCTCGATGCGTGTACTGGGCGCAACTCCCGAGAGATTCCAGCAAGCTGCGGCTCAACTGCAATTGAGTCTTGGTGACTTGCCTTGGGGAGGGGAAGTCACTGTGCAGGACTGCATCGATCAGTTGAAGCAGAATTCACTTCTCTGGAAACATTGGAGCCAACTGTCTGCCAAAGGTGCCGACGGACCGGTGCAGGATCCTCCACCAGTAGTTCTACAGCAGGATGTTGTCAAACCTGTGGTGAGAGTTCCCGATCCACAGACGACCACAACTCTGGAGCAGGTGGCGCGGCTTTCTATCGCCATCGAAATGGACTCCGCTCAGTTGAGTGGTTGGCGTCAGCGAGCCAAGCCTTTGGCCCTCCTCTCCTATTCCGAGGCGTTCTTCTCCTATGTCAAATTGAGCCTGATGCTGGGCATGGTTGCTGCCCTACCTTGGATCACTTACGAGATGTGGAAGTTCATCGCTGCAGGGCTCTTCGATCGAGAACGAAAAGCTGTTCGACCCTTCTTGCCGGTGGCATTTCTGTTGTTGGCCTCGGGTGTCTCCTTTGCATACCTGGTTCTGATTCCCATCGGACTTTCCTTTTTGGGCGGTTATGGAGATCCTGAGTTGCTTCAGGCGACCTTCACCTTGAAGGAGTATCTGAGCCTGGTCTTCACGCTGATTCTGGGCATGGGAATCATTTTTCAGTTGCCTCTGGCGATGATTTTTCTCAACAAGAGCGGGATTCTCGAGGTGGATTCGTTCCGCAAGTATCGGAAGTACGCAATTCTGGGAGCGGTTCTGATCGGAGCGATGCTGACCCCTCCGGACGTGGTCACCCAACTGCTGATGGCGGGGCCACTGACTCTTCTGTACGAGATCGGAATCATCGCCTGTACGATGATCGGGAAGAAGAAATCAGTGACCGATTGATGGGGTTGCGGGTGATCAGGATGGAGTGGATGCGATGACGGATGCGAATGAGAATAAGATCTCGCAACCAGGCCAGATTCGTGTCGGAGTCATTGCGGTAGGAGATGAGATCCTCGAGGGCAGAATCCAGGAGTGCCACGGTCGTACCATCTCGAACCTGCTGACCCCCTTGGGATTCGAGGTGGCATGGCATCTCTCCGTTGGAGACACTCCAGGAGCGCTGGCCAGCGCCTTGAAATCTCCTCCAGCGGCGACAGAGGTGATCATTATCAGCGGAGGCCTCGGTCCGACGGCGGATGATCGTACACGTCAAGAGATCGCCGATGCCGTCGGAGTTCCGCTCGAGGAAGATCCCGATTGCTGGCAGCGGATCCGCACCTACCTCGAAGACCGGGGTGTCTCGCCATCGAGCAACAATCGTAACCAGGCATTTCGTCCGAAGGGTAGCGATTGGCTCGAAAATGATCAGGGCTCGGCACCGGGATTGAAGACAGTACTGCCGGGGGGAGAAACTACCTTTGCTCTGCCTGGGGTTCCGGTCGAGTTCAATGCGATGGTGCAGAGTCACCTGCTTCCATGGGCGAGAGCGAGAGCCGTGGATGACACCGAGGGAGAGATCCTGGAGTTCATCGCTGTGCCCGAATCGAAACTGGATGAGTGGGTCGTGGAGCAGATGGGTCGAGCGGACCTACATCACATCTGTGTCAAAGGAACGACACAGATCGAAGTGCGATTGCCGGCGGGAGTGTCGCTCCATGAGGCTGCTTCCAGGCAGTATCGATCACGATTTTCTGGATGCGGCGGGATCGGAACCGAGGGGCATCTGGTCGAGGCCGCTCGTTCGTCCGGGCAATCAGTAGCGCTGGCTGAATCCTGTACCGGCGGCATGATTTCGACGAAGATCACCGATGTACCTGGTTCCAGTGAGATCTTCCTCGGCGGATGGAACTGCTATTCAAATTCGATGAAGGTGACCGAACTCTCGGTGGATCCATCGAGGATCGATGACTTCGGAGCGGTCAGCGGCGAGGTGGTGGAAGCGATGGCGCTGGCAGCGCGGGATCGAAGCGGTGCCGATGTGGCGCTGTCGGTGAGTGGTGTGGCCGGTCCTAGCGGTGGCACTCACGAGTGTCCGGTGGGTACCGTCTGGATGGGGTTGGCCAGCGCAGCAGGGATCCGATCGCATCGATACCAGTGGAAGGGGAACCGTCAACGGGTCCGAGAATTGGCGACCCAGTACGCTCTCCATGTATTGCTGGCGACGTTGCGAGGACAGGAGATCCACCGGTGGTCCAACCTGGAATCCTGACCGGGGACGGTTCAGCGACTCTCTTTCATCGCGAAGTTGGCGAGCATTACCACTCCCTCAGTGGAGCACACCTCGAGGCGAGGTACAGGTTCATCGAGCCGTGTCGGGTGACCAGGACTGCACTCGTTCAAGGTCAGGTTCGAATTCTAGACATCGGTTTTGGCCTCGGCACCAATCTCGGCTGGGCGATCCACGACATCCAGCGGAAGGCACCCGGGGCGGCCATCGAGATCGTATCCCTGGAACGGGATCTGCTGGATGAGGAGCAGTTGAAGCCATTCTTCAGGGCTTTGCCCGAGGCACGGCTGTCGGTGATGTTGCACCACCTGGTCGATCAGCGTCGGTGGGTCGAACCCGGGCTACGGTTGACCCTGATGGTCGGTGAGGCGGAGCAGCTGATCGACACGGTGGAAGGTCGATTCGATGCTGTATTCCTCGATCCCTTCTCTCCAAAACGCAATCCTGGGCCCTGGAGAGCCGGTTTCCTGCGTGCGATCCGAAATCGGATGGTCGAGGGTGGTATACTCTCTACGTACAGTTCTGCCCGGAGGATTCGACTCTCTTTACTTCGATCGGGGTGGCAAATTGGCCTCGGTCCGGCGGTCGGAATGAAGTCCTCGGGCACCGTGGCGAGTGCGGGTCTGGTGCAGCCGCCGTTGCCTCCTCTCGATGAGAAGTTGCAACGAAAATTGGAGCGTCAGATCAGTTCAGGACAGGAAGAAGATCAATGATGAGTGAGAAACGAAACGATGTCGGTCCCCGCAGCATGATTTTACTGCTACTGCTGGGAGCACTGCTACCTACCCCCCTGAAGGGGGATACGGTGCTACTGGTCAATGGCAGTCGTATCGATGGACTGGTTCTCGATCAGGACCAGACTCGTCTGGTCCTGCAGATCGGTGGATTGGGAACGATACAGATCCCGAACTCGACGGTCCGTTCCATCGAGAAAAATCGCCGGTTGGGTCCTACTGCCAGCGATTCCTCGAGTTCTGATCGCCAGCAGCCATCTCCACCGGTGACGCCAGTCGTTCCCCTGCAGAAGAAGACTCGGTCGCCACTACTGCTGCCCAGGGCGGATTCCAGGGTCAAATTGCCACCTGAACTCCCCGAGATGTCGGGCCGTAAGATTCAACAAGTGAAGGAATGGGTGGGGGAACTGCAGCGCCAACGGGCCCGAAATCGTTCTCGAGCCGAACAACACCTGTCTACGGTGGGCCCCGCTGTGATTCCCTTTGTGATCCCCGTGGCTCGCTCCACCTTCGATCTGGCGCGGATTTCGGCGCTGAGGATTCTGCTCAAAACTCCTCATTTCATGAGTGTAGATGTGGCCCTGGAAGGGCTCTCTGCAGACAATCGGTGGGTTCGTAAACTTTCATGGCAGTTGATCGTGAACATCAGCGGAATCTCCGGTGAGTATTCTTGGGATACGCAGAAACTGTCAGCAAAACGGGCACAACAAAGCCGACGCTGGCACCAGTGGGTCCAGCAACAGCGCCGTCTGTACGAGAAGCAGCGGATGTGGAATCAAGATCAGTACAAGTTGCGCGGCGAGTCAGCACACTCAGGCCGATAACTGACTTTTCAAGCGTGCTTCTTTGTTGAATTGACGACTCTCTGGTAACGCTTCTTTTCCCCACCAAATTTCAGACCACATCCATTCGCCACCCTTGCGAGGTGAGTCTGGCTTTGCTACGGTCGGACGCTGCCGTGGAGGAGCGAACACGATGAACTTCCGTTGCGAACGGTGGTTCTTTTCCCCTCCGGCAGATTCGTTCTTGAAGTGACTCCGATCCTGTCATCTGGCAGGAATAATAAGATGCATGATCGACTTGAATTGTCGATGGGAGAGATTCGCCCAGGTGCGGATCTACTCTGGGTCCGCATCCATTGAAAGTCTGATGTCTTCTGACGTCGGATACTGTAGGAGTTCTTCAGGCAAATCTGCAGGTTCCTTTTGATCCTCTGTGATGAGCGGTCAATTTAGATCTTGCATCGGAGGCATCCGATGGTTTGAGCAGAGTGTGTCTGAGTTTGTCGTATCGGTGCCACATGGTGACTTGAAATGAAGTCTTCTGTGGTTCGCTTCGAGCTCTTCAACGTGTTTCATGTTGTTGTGCGACCGTTGACATGCGGGACCACGAGTGGGATATGCGGATGCGTGGATGATTCTGATTCTTGAATTGGGGGGAATAGGTTGGGCGCTCAGGAATTTACTTCCATGAACGCAGATCTGCACTGGGATCATCTCCGTGCGGCCATCACTCCCATCATCGGGGATGCCCAGATGGGAAGATGGTTTCAACGGGTCACACCCGTGATGGCGGATGAAGGTGTGCTCGAACTGCATCTGGAGAGCCGCTTCTCGCTCGATAAAATTGGAAACAGGTTCAAAGATGTTTTGCAGTCTGAAGCCCGTAAATTGGGCATCGACTCGATTCAACTACGACTCGCTAGCGTCCCTCCTGCGGAGGTGACGACGGAGGTGCGCCAGCTCTCATTGGGCGTCCCAGCCGTCCCAGAGGAGTCAGAGGAGTCATCCTTGACGATAGCCGGCGCGACGGCGACCGCTCCGGGGAGTGCAGTGGCGAAGCCTCTGGACGGGATGTTGCCCCCGCGCCCCGATGGACTGCGTCGCGATCACACGCTGGATCGATTTGTGGTGGGGCGGGCCAATCGACTGGCTTTTTCAGCAGCTCTGGAAGTGCTACGGACTCCAGGGGTCTCATTCAATCCACTATTCCTCCACGGCGGATGCGGATTGGGAAAGACTCACCTTCTACAAGCGATCACCCGGCAGTTCTTCATCCAGGGGGAGCGACGGATGAGGTATCTTCCCGCCGAACATTTCGTACATCAGTTCATTGGAGCTCTGCAGCAAAAAACTCTCCCTCAGTTCAGGAAGATTTTTCGGGAATTGAGGGTCCTCGCCATCGATGACATCCAGGCCTTCGCAGGCAAGCCGCGTAGTCAGCAGGAACTGCTGGAAACGGTGGATGCGATCGCGCAACGGGGGGGGCAGGTATTGTTGGCTTGTGATGTTCCTCCTCGCAAATTGGATCGCCTTCATCAACAGTTGAAGAATCGGTTTTCCGCAGGCTTGGTTGCGTTGGTCGACCCTCCTGACCTGGAGACAAGAATTTCGATTCTGAGACAGGAAGTCGTGCGCGGTGGAGTTCATGTTCCTGAGGAAGTGATCCACCACATCGCTGGGGAAGTCAGGAACAGCAGCCGTGAGTTGTTGGGTGTCCTGGTGCGGGTAGTCGCAGAGTGCGAGCTGTCCAACTCGGTGGTCTCCCTCCCGCGAGCGAAAGCGATTCTTGATCCGATCGCGATCACGCTTCAGAGAAGGATTACCATCGACATCATCGTCGAGCGAATCGGAAGAAGATGGGGCGTTCCTCCCGAAGAGATCGTCTCGAGATCGAAGACTCGCAATACCGCGATGGCGAGAAATGTAGCGACCTATCTCGCGAGGATTTTGACGGACCATTCGCTGTTCGAAATTGGCGAGAAGATGGGGGGACGATCCCATTCGACCGTCAGTAGTGCGTACCGAAAGATCCAGAAGATGATCAGTACCGATCCGGAACTTCGTGACGAGATCGAGAAAACGATGAAGGACCTTCGTGGTTGATGGGTTGGAGCCCCGATGGCCGAAACGATTCCTGAGCCTGACTCCCTTTCACGGGCCGCGCTAGATCCTGATCCTCTACAGTCTCCCTTGCAGGAACTGCAAGGGGTCGGTCCCGCCACTGCCCAGCGATTTCAACGGCTGGGCCTCGAGACCTTCGGAGACTTGCTGCACCATTTCCCTGCTCGCCATGAAGATTTGATCGTGCATGGCAAGATCCGAGATGTTCCCGATGGTGGCCGCAGAAGTATTTTCGGAACCATCGATGCACCCGCGGAGTGGATCTCATCGGGACGTGGTCGCTGGGAAGCTCGGCTGAGGCCCGCCGATGAGCCGGAGGAGGAGGTGACCCTCCACTGGTTCACTCGCTATTGCCCGCCGATCGGAGATCGCTGGCAGGGTTGGGCCACCGGAGCGATTCGTCGCTTTCAGACTCCGGTGATCGCGCATCCGGCCTTGAGCCGCTGCGACCAACGGGAACCGCTTCCGACGGGGCACGGCCAGATCGTGGCGGTGTATCCTTCCACCGATGGACTCTCCCAGTCTTTGATCCGCAGTTCCATCCAGCGCATATTCGATCACACCGACCTGGCCCTCGATGATGCAGTGCCAGCGATCATCGGTTGCGATAGAAACTTACTGGACATTTACCGCGGCTACCATTCGCCGGCCAGTTCCGCCGAATGCGAAGCGTGTCGATCGTGGCTGGCGCGCATCGAATTGTATCTTCACGCCATTCAGCAGGCTCGCACGCGGGCTCGGCGGAAGGCTCGAGTGATCGATCGGTTGGCGGTCAGTGCCACTCTCGAGCAAAGAATTCTCGCGAGGATTCCCTATTCCCTGACCGCAGCCCAGCAACGAGTGGTGCAGGAGATTCGCGGAGATCTGGCTGCGGGCTTTCCGATGGCGCGCCTGGTTCAGGGAGATGTGGGTAGCGGAAAGACGGCGGTGGCGATCTGGGCCATTTTGGCTCTGGCTGCGGCGGGTCGCCAATCGGTTCTGATCGCACCCACTACCGCTCTGGCGGAGCAGCACCGCCTCACCCTGGAAAAATATCTGGACGGATCACGCCTCAAGGTGGCCGAGGTGATCACAGGAACTCAGGACGAGGTCAAGGAATCGATCGCACGGGGAGAGGTGCTGATCGCAGTGGGTACCACTGCGTTGCTCTCATCCTCGGTGAAGTTCAAGGATCTTGCGTTGGTGGTGGTCGATGAGGAGCAGCGGTTCGGAGTTCAGCAGCGTCAACTACTGGCTTCGAAGGGGGATCACGTTCACCGTTTACATCTGACGGCGACCCCTATTCCCCGGAGTCTGGCGCTGGCACTTCGCGGAGACTTCGATCTGTCGAGGATCGATGAACGGCCCCCTGGGCGGCCCCAGGTGAAGACCCGTCGGGTCGATGCGGATCAATTGAACGACGCGATGGAGTTCCTCGAACGGGAAATCGCAGGTGGAAACCGAGTGATGTTCGTGGTTCCTCGCATCGAGGATGGGGACGGGGATGATCCGATCGGCGTCGAACAACTGGCCCAGAAGTTGAGGAAGACGGTGCTGGGGAATGTGGGGATCTCGATCCTTCACGGGAAACTATCCCACGATCAACGAAACTCGACGATGGCTCAATTTCGTGACGGTTCGTCTCCGGTGCTGGTCGCCACCAGCATCGTCGAGGTGGGGCTCGATGTGCCGGAGTTAACAGTGATGTGGATCGAGGGAGCGGATCGATTTGGCCTGGCTCAATTACATCAGTTACGAGGACGGGTTGGCAGAAGTGACCGTCCATCCTGGTGTTTCTTCAGTGCGGAGCCCTCCTCGGAGGAAGCGGTTGAGCGACTCCAGGCCTTCCTCGACGAAGATGACGGATTCCTGCTCGCCGAACGAGACCTTCTCCTGAGAGGAGGAGGGGACGTCAGCGGAGAGCGGCAGAGTGGTCGCAGTGAGTTCTTGCTGGCCAGGCCACTGCAGGATCTCCCGGCATTTCAGGGGCTGGCAAAGGCCGCTGGAGAACGGTTGGAGGAAGGAGAAGAAGAACCGCAGGGCTCTCTCCTCGGACGATTGGGCCGATATTTGGGACCACACTCCGGTTGATCCTCCGATTGCTGGTTCCTTTGACCGATCCTGGCGACCCCTTGCCCACGGGCGGCTCTGGGCTACAATCCTCGCTCGGGGTGAAGGAGCCAGATCCAGGCCTTCCTCGCCGCGTGGTTTCCCGAGAGTCCATTCGAGAAACAATGACGAAATGGTGTTGAATCTGCGAGTCGCTGGTGCGTCATCGGATGCGTCATCCATGGTTGTTGTGGCCAGATGAGTTGCGAGGGTGACCGTCAGTTCAATCGGGGTTATTGCAGATCTACTGCTTGTCGGATCCAGCAGTAGAGAAGTCTTGTGAATCAGATGAAAGGAATCTGACATGACACGGAATCAAACACAGAACCAAACCACCTCCTCATTGCCGCTGGGCGGACGATTCTGGCTTGCGCTGGCGCTGGGGATCTCCCTGGGAGCCAATGGCGTCTGGTGGATGTCTCCACAGGAGTCGAAGTCGGCCTACGGCCAGGACAGTGGCTCCAGTAACGGGTACATCATGACTTCTTTCGTGATGCAGGGCAAAGGACAGGCGGAAGGGCTTGCCATCCTGGACACCAATGCGAAGAGGTTGTGGACCGGCTACGAAAGTGGCAACGGTTTCCAACTGTACAGTATTCGTGATATCTCCTATGACTTGGTACCTCAGTCCTACTCGGCCAAGGGCAAGCAAAAACCCTCTGTTGAAGAAATGAAGAAGGGTGGTCGCAACAAATAATGCGACCACCATGGGAAGGTCCGATTCGATGTCTGATCGCATGAACTTTGACCAGGCGGCTGCGCTGCTGGGAATCTCTGCAGAGGAACTGCAAGGACTGGTGAGTAACCAGGAGATTCGGGCGGAGCATGATGGAGGCGAAGTGGTTTTCCGCAAAGGAGACCTCGAAGCTTTTCAGAATAGCCGTTCTACCGAGCCGACCGTGGTCCTTTCGGAATCTTCCGACGGATTGCTGGAGGATGGAGGCCTCGAACTCGAGGATCTTTCCTCCGAGGAGACCGTGCTCAACATCGAGGGGCTCCTCGAAGATGACGGTGGAATCCTCGAAGGGGAGATGGAACTGGACCTGGGAGGAGTAGGAGATGAGACGGTGCTCGACACCGACGAACTCTCCTTTGATGACTCCTTCGATTTCTCCGATGACGAGACTGTGGGGGATACCGGAGCGGATGATTTGCTGCTCACGGGTGCCACAGAGATGCAGATGGTCCGGAAGAAGCCTGCAACGGCGATGACGGCGTTGCTGGCTCTGACGGTCTTGCTCATGCTGGTTCCCACCGCATTGCTGATGAACCTGATCAACGGAGACGGGAGTTTTCCCGCCTGGGGATCGGAAGCGGCTGTTGCCTTCATGAACGGACTTGTGGAATCGGTGGTCGACGCATTTTGATAGGCAAAGTTTGATCACAGGTTGAATCCTATCGTTGAACAGGAGCCCGGCTCCGGTGACCCTCGGTTGCCGGAGCCGGGCTCGTTTGACATCGGTGGGGGGAACACAGGGAGCAGAGGGAGGCCAGAAAGAGGATGTTCTCCGCCGCCGTGATTTCTCCCCCCAGATCGACGATTCACGCGCCCTGCACCCGAGTCAAATCGGACTGGATCCATGACTATCGTACCGGTCGTCCCCGTGGCACACTATGCGCCTCCGGGGGCGCTGCGACCGAGTGGAGCCTGACCCCGGTGGGCTCCCGGAAAGGACCTCCACACCATGATTAGCCTTCCTTTGATTCACCATCTGGAGCAGAACCGTAGCCGTTGGACGCGGCTCCTGCTGCTCTTGCTGGTGCCAATATTGTTCAGTTCCTGTGTTCCTTACGTCAAGTACGAAGACGTAGCGACGCGCTTGAAGCGAGTCAACCGTGTCAACACTGACATGGAAAAGCGACTGAAGGATTCGCAACTGACCGGCTACGAGGGAGATGCACAGTTGCAACGAGCCAGTGCTCGCATCGAATCGCTCCAGGTCGAACTTGCAGGTGTCATGCAAGAACGAGACGTGCTCCAGCAATCCAATTCCGCCTTGTCCCAGAGCCTTACGGATGTCCCGAAGGTGATCATCTCGACGGAACAGTTTGCTCCCCAGGTGAGGACCAATCCCGAGACCGGTGGGTTGATGCTCAACAACGAATTGCTTTTTGCCAAGGGACGCAGCGTCCTGGCGAAGAAGGGCAAGGAGTTGATCGGGGAACTGATCAACATGATCCAGCGAGATTATCCAGGTCGATACATCTTTATCGATGGGCATACGGACAACACACCGATCCAGAAATCCAAGAATGCGGATAACTGGGAGCTGGGAGCGAAGCGAGCTCATGCGGTGTTCCAAGAATTTGTCAAACAAGGAGTCGATAAGACACTGATCAGTCTGACCTCGAATGGTTGGGCCAAGCCAGTTCCCGGGGTGGATCCCGATACAGAGTCGGGTCGTTCTCAATGCCGTAGGGTAGAGATTCGCATCGGGTCCGCTGGGAACTGATGCCATTGCGGCCAGTCGAATGAACTCGAGAAATAAAACCGGGCAGATGTCAGAGAGACGGAGAATCAGTGATGACTGATTCTCCGTCTCTCTTTTCACGTCAAAGAGTTCTTGAAGATCTTCGAGCTCTGGGCTTTCGTTTTCAGGAAAAACGAGGCCAGAATTTCCTGTTCGACTCCAATCTGCTCGAAGCCCTGGTTCGCGATTCTGGAATCGAGGCGGGAGATCGAGTGCTGGAAGTGGGGCCCGGTGCAGGGACCCTGACCCGGGTACTGCTCGATCTGGAATGCCAGGTCACCTCGGTCGAGATCGACCCATTACTGTGCCAGTTCCTGCGCGAGCGATTTGATCAGCCACAATTCCGGTTGATCGAAGGGGACGTGCTGGAAACCAAGAATCGACTCTCGAGGAAAGTGCTGGCCGACCTGGACCCCTCGGAGGGGCAGCAGAGGGGATTCCACCTGGTGGCAAACCTGCCCTATTCGATTGCCGGTCCACTGGTGGCGATGCTGGTTGCTGAGAGAGAAGACCTCAAGAGTATCGGAGTGCTGGTCCAACGGGAGATGGCTCAGCGCTGGGTGGCGTCCGCCGGAACCCGAGAATTCGGAACCACCTCGGTGCTGCTGGCGCTGACGGGGATCGGCAAGATCTCCAGATCAGTCCCTGCGGCTGCCTTCGTCCCCGCTCCCAGAGTGGAATCCAGTTTCTTCACCTGGACCCGAGACTGTGATCGAGCGCCGATACCGGTAGGCCTGGTCAAGTTGGTTCGCCACTGTTTCCAGTTTCGCCGCAAGACGCTGGGGAAAATCCTCCGGCAGCAACTTTCACCAGAGGATTCCTGGTGGCATCAAGAAGGGGTTGAGACTTCGATCCGACCCGACCAGATGACGCCAAATCAGTGGGCTTCCCTGGCTCTTCGATTCGATTCAGAATCGGTCTGACAGAGATCTTGTGAATGGTAGCGTCAGCCCAGGAGGAGGAGTAGAATGACCTCTTCGCACAGTCCGGGTGCCCTTCTCAGGGTATCTCCCGAGTCACTGGCGACGCCGTAAACGGCAGCGATCTGATTTCATCCATAGATTTACGGCGACTCCTTTTCCTTCCCGCATGTTGGTCGGTGGACCGATTATCGCGGTGGCATCCATGCGAGTCCGAGTCGCTGAGTGTTGGAATCGTGTGTTGGATATTCGTGTTGGCGAGTGAGTAGTTGTTCGATCAGAGGAGAGGAATCGGGATGTCGGGGAGAACTGCTACAGATGAACTGGAGCGGATCCGTGATGCCAATCCCATCGAGGATGTGGTTCCCGAATATGTCGATCTGATTCGCCGCGGGAATGTGCTCAAAGGGCTGTGTCCGTTTCATCCCGATCAAAACCCGTCGATGGATGTGAATCCGGCACGGCAGACCTTCCGCTGCTGGTCCTGTGAAGAGCATGGCGATGTCTTCACCTTTATTCAGAAGATCGAAGGCATCGATTTTCCTGAGGCGAAGCAAAAGCTCGCAGATCGAGCAGGAATTGAGATCCAGCAGTTTCAGCGCGATCCAATGAGAGAGGAACAAGACCAGCAAGATTACGATCTTCTGGAACGCGCTGCGAACTGGTTTCAGAGACAACTTCAATCTGAAAAAGGAACCGCAGCCAGAGAATACCTTCATGGCAGAGGATTCACCGAGGAGACGATCCAGAAGTTCAGAATCGGCTTCGCTCCAGATGGTTGGAGTCATCTCGATGATGATCTGGCATTGCTGGGCAGCGATGCCATGCGGATACGCCAGCGCGCATGTGAGTTGGGGTTGCTCAAGGAGAAGAGTGAAGGTGGAAGGTATTACGATGCATATCGGGATCGAGTGATCTTTCCGATTCTCGATCATCGTCGTGGACGGGTGATCGGATTCGGTGGTCGGCACCTGGGTTCGTCTCCAGATCCATCGGGTGGTCCTCCTCCGAAGTACATCAATTCACCAGAATCGAGAGTCTTCTCCAAGAAGCATGTTCTCTATGGAGGACGGGAGGGCCGGCTGGAGATCGGCCGTCAGCGACGGGTGATTCTCTGTGAGGGCTATACCGATGTGATGATGGCTCACCAGTCGGGGTTTGCCACTGCAGTGGCCACACTGGGAACCGCATTCACCGACGAGCATGTGGCCCTGTTGAAGAAACTGGTCAACTCGGTGGACTTGATCCTCGATGGAGACGAGGCGGGACAGGCCGCCGCCCGACGCGCTTGCGAGAGATTCATGGGAACCGGATTGGGTGTACGGGTCGTCATCCTCGATGAAGGAGTGGATCCCTGTGAACTACTGCTACAGGAGCAAGGGGCGCATCACTTCGAGCAGTTACTGGAAACGGGAGAAGACCCCATCGCATTCATCGTGAAGCAGATACTTGTCGAGAATCCTGGAAAAGGAGCTTCTGCCGCTCAACAGGTGCTGGAGCAGGTCTCCAGGATTGTTCTGGAGCCCTTCGAGGGGCAGTCGGTCGCGCTCGAGAGCGCGGCTAGGATCGTCGGTGGAGTGACCGGTCTCGGAGAATTGACGATCTTGGCTGATCATCACCGCCTACTTCAACAGCGCAGTCCACGTAGGGCCCAAGGAGCCACTGGGCGGGGATCGTCGGTGGAGACGACCGAGGTTAGAGGGGAGCGGCTGGAGCGATCCAGCCGGGGGCTGCCCGATCTTGAGGAGGCGATTCTCGTCTCCATCTTGCGGGATCCACAGCAAGCAGCACTGTTGCTGCGATTGCGCCCCCCGGTGCAATGGTCGAATCACTGGCTCCGATCGTTGGCGATCCGGATCGAACAATTGAAGGAAATCCCGGATCCGGTTCATCTGCAGGATGAAGCGGAGAAGTCAATATTCCTCGGGTTACTCGAGCGAGTGGCTGCAGAGCAGGAGTACACACCGGTGGATGAACGGATTGAACTCCAGTTCAATCTGGCGATCGATCTGGTCGTGGATCACCTGAAGGGGATGATTGGTCGTATTGGAGAGGCAAAGTTGGATCTAAAGACCAAGATAGATATTAACAAGACAATACAAAGTTTGAAACAAGATCGAGAATCTCATCATAATCTTTCGCTCTTGGGGGAAATTATCAATAAGTTTGAAGGAGGGGAAGATTGAGTCCAGTCTCCATGTACGAAATTTGTAACGAAGAGGAAGATATGAACTCATACCAGGAACAACTGGATGATGGCGATCTAACGTCCGAAATGTACTCCAAGACGGAGACAGAAGATGCTGCATTTCAAGGGACTGAAGAAGTCGAAATCAGCATCGCCGATGGCGATGAGGAGGAAGACGAATCAGAGGAAACCGAAGGAGACCTCCCGACCCTGGGAATCTCTGAAGGACCGACAGTCGTACAGGAACCACTGGATGACGGAGAGAATCGTCATCCAGTCGAGGAAATCCCTCGTATCGCCACCGCTCGAAGTGCTTCTCGCGATCTGACCAAGGAAAAACGCACGATGGAGGAAGGGCTTGCCCGTCTCATCGAATTCGGTACGGCACAGGGTCATATCACCTTTGAGCAGTTCAATAATTGCTTCCCAGAGGAATGCAATACTCCGGAGCGAATTGACCGGGTGTACGACCTCCTCGACAAACTCGACATCGAGGTCACGGATGATCCGGTGAAGATCGATGCGCTTCCAGATGATACCGATTTCACCGGGGAGAAGATCGATGATCCAGTACGGATGTACCTGACTCAGATGGGGGAGATTCCACTGCTGACTCGTGCAGAGGAATTGCTTCTGGCGAAAACCATCGAGACTTGCAGGGATCGATATCGGACATCTATATACTCATCTGGATTTTGCCAGAAAGAAATGATCCGCTTGTGTCAGGAAGTCCTATGTGGTGACCAGTCCATCGACAAGGTCATCAAACTGACACCCTCCGCCGGTGAACCCAGCCGCGAAGATATGATTCAGCGAATGAGCCAGAACCTGGCCACCATCGAGCGGCTCTACCAGCTCAACTTGATCGACAAGAAAAAGCTAGAATCGAAAAAGCTATCCGATCGATACAAGCAGAAACTGGCCGAGAAGGTCTTTGCCAAGGCGATCAAGATTGGCCTGCTCCTGGGAGAGTTGGTCTTCAAGCGGGAGATCCTCGACAACCTTCGCGACGAGATGCGCAGTCAGCGTCACAAGGTGATTCAATCGAAGCGCAGAATTGAAATCGTCAACAAGAGGTCTGGGCGAAGAGTTACCGACAAGGACCTGGTAGAACTGGAACTTGCCAATATCGTTGATATTGAAAAGTGCACGATGGAGAGTTCCATCCCATTTGCTGAGCGTGTGTTTGGCATGAACAAGTACTTCAATCGGTACGAAGTGGCCAAACGGAAACTATCCGCTGGAAACCTTCGACTGGTGGTGTCGATCGCCAAGAGATACCGAAACCGAGGACTCTCCTTTCTCGATTTGATTCAAGAGGGGAATACAGGCCTGATGAAGGCGGTCGAGAAGTATGAGTACCGTCGAGGATACAAGTTCTCGACCTACGCTACGTGGTGGATTCGCCAGGCGATTACTCGCTCCATCGCTGACCAGGCACGGACCATCAGGATTCCTGTGCACATGATCGAAACGATGAGCAAGGTTCGAAATGCAACCAAGAAATTGATGCAAAAACTGGGTTACGATCCGAGTATGAAAGAGATTTCCATCGAGTTGGAAATTCCAGAAGAAGAGGTGAGGAAAGTCCTCAAGATTTCCAAGCATCCAATTTCTCTGGATCGTCCCATCGGGGATTCCGACGACGGATTTTTCGGAGATTTCATCGAGGATCAATCGGTGGAATCACCGATCCATGTGGCGACTCACGAAATGCTCAAGGATCGCCTCAAAGATGTGCTGAAAACCTTGACCTACCGGGAGCGTGAAATCATCAAACTTCGCTATGGCCTTGAGGATGGGTACACCTATACCCTCGAAGAGGTGGGGAAAATCTTCAAGGTGACCCGGGAACGAGTACGTCAGATCGAAGCCAAAGCCGTGAAGAAATTGCAGCATCCGATTCGTTCTCGCCATCTGGAGGGATTCCTCGACGAGTAATTCTGATCATCAGTATGACCAGTTCGGGTAATCACAGGGCTTCGAGTCGGGAATACCGATTCGAGGCCCTCTTTTGTGGAAGAAGATTCTTCTTCCGGCTAAGATCCACATCTCGCAGGAGCAGGTATCTTGCGAGAAGAGGAGGTGGACTTGGAATCGTTGGATCGTCTCAGAGAAGTCCAACGGATTTCTAGCAAGATTTCTCTCTATAAATCAGAGATCGCCAAGCGTGAGAAAAAATTGGAGATCGCACTCGCTGATTATCAGCAGCTCCGTAATCAGATGGCACCGATCGAGGCTCGTCTAGTCCAGGGGCAATCTATCGTCCGGAAGTTCGAGTTGGATTCCAAAGAGGCCGACGCAAAGATCGAAAAGAATCGTAAACAGTTGGATCAGGCAACCCAAGCGACGGAGTTCACCGGTCTGAAGGAACAACTGGCTCGGTTCGATGAAGAAAAGGCGGCGATCGATGAAAGCCTGATCCTGGTGATGGAGAAGATCGAGGAACTGCGCAGCCAGGAATCTGAACTCAACAAACAAATCGCTGAGGCGGAAGAGCAGCTGGAGGAGATTCGAGCCGAAGTCACAGAGAACACCAAGGACTATCGCAACGAAGTCGAGTCGCTACAGAAACCACTGGAGAGTGCTCGCGAGGCCGCGGATGATGAGTTGCTGGAAACTTTCGACCGTCTGTTCCCATCGCTGGGAGCCACCGTGGTGGTTTCACTCGATGGGAATGCCTGCGGAGGCTGTCACTTGAGTGTCAGTTCTCAGGTGGGGGAAAAGGTACAACAAGGAGTTTCGGTGGTGAATTGTCCCTCCTGTTCTCGTTTTCTTGGGTGAAACGGTGTCGGTCCCATTACTCGGGTTCTTGGGTGGTCGATTTCCGGATCGAACAGTATCAGAGAGTAGTATCAGGGAACTGACAGATAGTTCCCGATCGCGGTGGTGGGGATCCAACGCCCCTTTCCCGCCTATCAGGCTGAGTCCGTAGCCATTACTCGGTACTGAGAGAGAAGCCCCGTCATGTTCCACAAGATTTGGGTTCGAAATAGCGTGGCCATCGCTGCAGTGTTGATTCTCATTGCCATCGGTACTCTTTTCTATCTGAATGCGGTGTCCGTCGCAAATCAGCGGAGGATTGAAGACTATCGACAGCAAGTCGGTGCGAATTCTGCTGCGGAACTGTGGGCGAGATCGATCGAGCAACGAGATCCTCGACTCTTCGGATTACATGATGGTGGATTTCCTGGCGGCGTTCAGTTTCTCGAGGACACGGAACAGGCTCGCCGTACTGAACAGGTGGAAGGAGATGCCATCTCCATCACCACGACTCAATTGTATCAGTTACTCTCTATTCTTCGGGATTCTCCGGCAGCGCAGGTACCTGGAATCGTCGATTTTAACACCTCGCGTCCTGCCAATTTTCAGCAGCTTCGATCGATCATCTTCGCATGTTGCCAGTCGCAGGAAAAATCGACAGGTACGGAGACAGGCACCACGACCGGCACCGCGATGAAAGAGCAGCAGGAGCGTTGGCTGATCGGAGTCGAACTGGCAGAATCTCTCACTGCTGGCGGGTTCATCATTGATGAATTGAAACGGTTCGCTCTGCTGCAGACGTTGCTGGAGAGAGGGATGAGTTTGATCGAGAGTGCTGATCTGGACTTTCTCGAGAATGGTGCAGTGACCCTTGCTCGGGTAGCTTCGCCCGAGGATGGAATCGCCAGAGCACTTCAGATCGAGACCCTGGTAGTGATGGATCTGGAAGAGTGGCAAGCATCACCCTTCACCAGTTCTCTGGACCTTCGCTGGTATCTCGATCAACAGATTCCTCTATCCCTCGATCCGTCCACTGAAACTCTCCAGGCGCTTTCAGTCGAGGAGCCTCCGGTGTACGCTCTGTTGAGTAGTGTTGTACTTCCGCTGTTTGATTCCATCATCGAGAAGTCCAACCAAATGAGTGCCAGGCTTCGCGCAGTTCGGTGTGCCTTCGAGGCGACTGCTGCGCAACTCAGGGGTGTCGAATGGACTCCACCCACTGGTGTGGAGTTGCTTCCGTCCACCGCGGGTGGCGCAGCCAGGATTCATGTCATCGGAAGTTCAGTGGCAACCGACGTCTACCTGCCAAAGTGATATGAAGAGCGGGATATGAAGAGAGCGATGGGAAGAGAGCACGAGATGTGTGGATCGCCATCGCTAGATTGAAGTGGTGATCGGGCCGTAAGCCGAGTCCTGTTCATCGATGCAAGTCAGTCATGGGTCGTAGCCATGACTCGGTACCGAGAGAGAAGCCTCGTCATGTTCCACAAGAGTTGGGTTCGAAATAGCGTGGCCTTCGCAGCAGTGTTGATTCTCATTGCCATCGGTACTCTTTTCTATCTGAATGCGGTGTCCGTCGCAAATCACAGGAGGATTGAAGACTATCGACAGCAAGTCGGTGCGATTTCTGCTGTGGATCTGTGGGAGAAATCGATCGAGCAACGAGATCCAAAACTCTTCGAATCACATGATGTATCTTTCATCAGCGTTCAGTTTATCCAGGACCAAGAGAAAGAAGATGCCTTCTCCATCACCACGGCTCAACTGGAGGAGTTACGCGCTATTCTTCGGGAATCTCCGGGAGTGCAGGTACCTGAAATCGTCGATTTTAACACCTTGCGTTTTGCCAATCTCCAGCAGCTTCGATCCATCATCATCGCATGTTGTCAGTCGCAGGAAAAATCGACAGGTACGGAGACAGGCACCGAGATCGGCACCGCGACCGGCACCGCGATGAAAGAGCAGCAGGAGCGTTGGTTGATCGGAGTCGAACTGGCAGAATCACTCACTGCTGGCGGGCTCATCCGAGATGAACAGATGCGGCTTAGTCTGTTGAAATCTTTGCTGGAGCGAGGGCTGGATTTGCTCGAGAGTGATGATCCAGATTTTCTCGAGAATGGTGCAGCGATCCTCGCTCAGGTATCTTCGCCCGAGGATGAAATCACCAGAGTACTTCAGATCGAGACCCTGATGGCGATGGAACTGGAAGAGTGGCAATCGGCGTCCCTCCTCACCAGTTCCCTGGAGCTTCGGTGGTATCTCGATAACCAGATTCCTCTATCCCTCGATCCGTCTCGTGAAACTCTCCAGACACTTTCGGTCCACGACCCTCCTCTGTATCTGCTGATGGGAGGTTTTGTACATCCGGTGTATGTTTATCTCGTCGAGGAGAGCAACCAATTGGGGGCCAGGCTTCGCGCAGTTCGCTGTGCATTCGAGGCCACTGCTGCGCAGCTCAGGGGTGTCGAATGGACTCCACCCACTGGTGTTGAGTTGCTCCCGTCCACCGCGGGTGGCGCAGCCAGGATTCATGTCACCGGAAGTTCAGGGCTAACCGACGTCGACCTGCCAAGGTGATGGGATGAGATCGTTGGGAAGAGAGCACGAGATGTTCGAATCGCCATCGCAAGATTGAAGTGGTGAGCGGGCTGTAAGCCGAGTCTTGTTCATCGACGCAAGGTCGATGTGCGATCATTCCTCTAGGCTGACCGTTGCCAGACAGCTCAAACGACCTACCCGGGCATTCTCCCGACATTGCCGGGAACGGAGCGGACCACTCCTTTGCCTCTGTTTGGTCTTTCTCCGGGAGGGGTTTACCCTGCCAGGGACGTCACCGCCCCTGCGGTGAGCTCTTACCTCACCATTTCACCCTTACCGAGGATCCGAAGATCTACGGCGGTATATTTTCTGTGGCACTTTCCCTGGGATCGCTCCCGGTGGGCGTTACCCACCACCCTGTCCTGCGGAGCCCGGACTTTCCTCGACATGGAAATCCATGCCGCGACCGCTACACCCGCTCACCACCAGCAATGGTAACGAATTGAGATCATTACTGGAAGAGTTCTGAGATCACCTCGATGATCAATCCGAGTAAGAGCATTCCTCCCGCAGCGCTGAGGAAGTAACGAGTAGTCTCCCTACGGACACTTTGAGGACTTCTTGCAGTGCGGGTTACCAGCACATGCACGATAGAGATGACCAGAGTGAGCAGCAGGAATGCAGCCAGATCACTCATCGGGAGTTCTCCTCACCGTCTGCCGGGGTTTCCCTCCTCGAAGGATCGATTCTGGCGTCGAGCAGGTCGAGGCAACTCAGCAGATTGAGCAGCCCGGCGCAGTAGACCAGAAGTGCACCTGTATCGTTCCACTTCGGAACATCCTGATACTTTTGCACCGTTGCCAGACCCCGAAGTGCCAGATCGGAAGCGGGCTCGAACCAGGATAGAACCAGAGTGCTTCCACATCCGGTTCCCACCCAGAACAACCACGGATGGAATTGTTGAGATGACGCTTCAAAATTGGACAGCCACATGCCCAGAATCCACAAACCGTTGATCGCCAGTAGTAGCCAGATCCCGGTATTTTTCCGACCCGACAGGATGTGTCCAGAGCCAGGTAGTAGCCAAGAGGAGAGGAGCTGTCCGAGAATTGTGTGTAGCATCAGGGGTAGTATTCCATCCCTACATCGAGAACTGCTCGCCGAGATAATATCGACGAGCATCTGCGTCCTGGAGGATTTGATCTTGATTTCCTTGTGCGATGATTCTGCCATCATAGATGATGAATGAACGGTCGCAGACATTGAGTGTTTCGCGAACGTTGTGATCGGTGAGAAGCACACCGATTCCTCGATCTGCCAGGAACCGGATCATATTTTGAAGATCCGCCACAGCAATCGGGTCTACACCACTGAAGGGCTCATCGAGAAGAATCAGGTCTGGCTCGGTGACCAGGGCTCTCGCCACTTCGAGCCTTCTCTTTTCTCCCCCTGAAAGGAATTCCGCCTTGCTGTCGGCCACTCGATTGAGCTTGAATTCCTCGATCAGTTGCTCACGCCTCGCATTTCTCTCAGGTTCACTGAGTGGCCGTGTTTCAAGTATGGCGGTCAAGTTCTGGCGGACGGTCAATCCGCGGAAAACGGATGTTTCCTGGGGTAGGTATCCCATTCCTCGTCGCGCTCTCTGGTACATCGGTAAGTTGCTGATCTCTTCACCATTAAAGAAAACCTGGCCCTGATCCGATCGAATCATTCCCATCGCCATACGAAAGGTAGTGGTCTTTCCCGCACCATTCTTACCGAGCAGTCCGATCACCGATCCTGGAGCGACATCGAAGGAGACTCGATCGACGACTCGCCTGCTGTTGTAGGATTTACAGAGATTACGGACGGTGAGAATCATCGGATGAATCCGCTCTCATTACGCCCTGGCAGGGCAGGCCAGAAGATGGAAAAGCCTCGTCCCAGAAGGTTAGATCTGGCAAACGAACCCCACCAGCGAGAGTCCAGGCTGGATGGACTGTTGTCTCCCAGTACGAAGTACCGACCTTCTTCGATCTTGAACACTTTCGATGTTGCATGCTGAGCGGCCTGAGTCCAGTGCTGATCCCTGTAGAGTTGAACCGATTCGATGAAACCTCCGCAATTGACTGCAGAGATGGAGAATCCGCTGACGGGCTGTTGGGCTACCACTCTTCTGACTCCTGAATCGAATTCAGACTCGGGCAGTTCAACATTGGCGAGTAGTTCTCCATCGATGAGCAGTCGCATGGTTCGATCGACGATCTGAGCCTCGATCTGGTAATCCCTACCGGGTTCCAGGATGAGATCTTCCACTTGACCGAGAGTGACGATTTCCTCTCCCGGCCGCAACAGTAACAGTTCAGTATCTCCCGATTTGAACGGGAAAGAGAAGCGGTATTCAGCGGGTTGGTTCCAGATGGAGATGTTGAGTCGTGCCGGGGATGGGTGTCGACCACGAGTTGCGTTCAGAGTGGTTTTTAGTGAGATGTCTCGGACCGGACTGACTCGCCTGTTCGGATTCATGGCGTTGTAGTTGTAGCGATTGTCGATGGCTCGAGTGTATCGAAGTTCACCTTCATCTTGGATCTGGTTAAATCCCCAACCGCCCTCCTTTGGCTCCCAGCCAGAAGAAGTAGTCCAGGGGGGATCGATCAGGCCTTGTTCCTTGACGCTACTGTCGTGGATCAGCGTCCAGAAGTGGCGCTGGGTCTCATTGGGTTTGGATGAGAGTTTTCCATCGATCCACACATCTCCGTCGATAATCCGGATCGTCTCG
>Ga0209362_1000259_pt1 | contig 49422 bp, 57 predicted proteins | sample SaaInlV_165m_DNA_FD_184680 | JGI IMG/M metagenome (GOLD analysis project Ga0209362, IMG submission 184680) | Marine microbial communities from expanding oxygen minimum zones in the Saanich Inlet - Saanich Inlet SI037_S3LV_110m_DNA (SPAdes)... | ecosystem: Environmental > Aquatic > Marine >... | reverse complement strand
AAGCAGAAAAAAAAGCGGAAGAAAAAAGATTAGCGGAAGCACAAGTAGCAGCGGCAGCAAAAGCGGAAGCACAAGCAGCGGCAAAAGCTGCGGCAAAAGCAGCAGCAGAAGCACAAGCAGCACAAGCAGCACGAGCACAAGCAGCAGCAAGAAAAGAAGCACAAGCAGCAGCACAAGCAGCAGCAAGAAAAGAAGCACAAGCAGCAGCACAAGCAGCAGCAGCACAAGCAGCAGCAGCACAAGCAGCAGCAAGAAAAGAAGCACAAGCAGCAGCACAAGCAGCAGCACAAGCAGCAAGAAGAGCTGCGGAAGAAAATAAAATCTCAGTTAATAATATTATAATGGAATTAGAAAGGTCAAAAAAAAATCATTGGAAGGAGAGTAATAGAAGGAAACATACATATAAGATGATTAATTTAGCATCAAGAGGTGGTTTGAGATATGCAAGTGTAGGAGAGAAGTGTAATAGAGATGTTATATGTCCACGAATTAGTTCTCCATTATATGAAGAATTGGGTTATTTCGATGATTATGATGGTAAAAGACCTACCGATCCAAATACAGAACTTGAATGTAGAAAAAACTTTTTGGGTATAGGTAAAAAAGAAAATATGAGATGTAGATTACCAAGAGGAACTCAATTGGTACGAGGTTCTAAAAAAGGAGCTGTACGTGGGGCTATAGGGGTAGGAGCCATTGCGTCAGTTCCAATCGGGCTTGCGACGACCGCGGCGGGGGTGGGGTTGGGTGTGGCGGGCGCGGCGTTGGGGACCGCGGCGTTGGCAACGGGTGCGGTGGGGTACGGTCTCAAAGGTGCAGTTAAAGAAGGTATAAAAGAAGGTGCACAATATGAAAAACAAGCTAGAAAAATAGTGAAAGATAGTAATGGTAATTGGAGTGTTAAAAGGAAGGTAACTGTTCCTGGTGCAGTAGTAGCAGGTACGTTAGGCAAGGGTCTCTTTGGTGCGGTAAAAGGTTTCGGGAAAGGTGTTTGGGAAGGTATGAAGAAAGGAAAAAATATTATTTCTGGTAAAAGATCTAGTCCAGTTAATAATATAAATCGAGCACTAAACGTACCACAACAACCACGATATTCCAAACAAGGAGCACAAGCACCAGCAACACCACCACGACGACAACACCAAGCACTAAGCGGTCGAGGTTCACAAAACAAAAAATCCACCAAGTGTCAAGATAAAAAACAGGATAGTTGTAAAAAATGGTTTAACGGTTGTAAATGGGATGATTCTACGGAAAAATGCTTGTCCAAAAAAGAATACAACGCTAAAGAAAAAGCACGAAAAGAAGCAAAAGAAGCACAAAATGCTAGAAAAGAAAGAGAATATTTAAAACAAAAAGAAGAAGAAAGACAAGCTTTACTACAAAAAACTAGACATGAAAGAGTAAAACATACATCAGAAAATGCAGGGGTAAGAGAAGTATCGTTATATTTAAATAGTTCAAGAGGAAAATCAACTCAAAGCGAACGAACACCAGCACAACAACCAGCACCAGCAGCAGCACAACCAGCACCAGCAGCAGCACAACCAGCACCAGCAGCACCAGCACAACAACCAGCACCAGCAGCAGCACAACCAGCACCAGCAGCAGCACAACCAGCACCAAGAAGTGTAAGATTTAATTTATCACCAAAAAAACCAGCACAACCAGCAGCAGCACAACAACCAGCAGCACAAGCACCATCTAGAATGTCACATAGACCAGCAGCAGCAGCACCAGCACCACCAGCAGCACCAGCAGCACCAGAATTCAAAATAGCACCAACCCCACTAAAAGGATCATCACCACCACGCAAACCATTACCACCACCACAACAACAAGTTAGAACGAGACATATGCCGGTTGGACCACTCTTAACCGGTGGTGGAGGTAATAAAAGTACTAAAAGAAATACAAAAGCAAAAGCAAATGCAAAAGGAAGAAATTCAAAAGCAAATTCAAAAGGAAAAGGAAAAGGAAAAGGAAGAAATCAAAAGTAAGTTAAATAAACAATAATATAAGGGACAAAACAATTTTTATTTGGAATTTGTTTTATTTGTTTTTATTTTTTTATAAAATTGAATTTAAAAACAATTTTATAATATACTTTGAACTAGCGTGATGGAAGAGCATCTTGGTGCGGTCAGTCGTTCTTTTAGAAAATCTCAAATTAATCTTCTTTACAAGGTCGGTAATTATGTTGGATTTGATGAAGAAATGATTCAAGAAATGATTCTAGAACTTCTTGATTCAAATGAAGGACCGCGTTCAAAAAATAGAGACATTTCAGATGAAGAATTATGTGCCGCAAGAACTGCTTCAATGGATAGATGTTCTCGACGAAAGAAACCTAATGAGAAGTTTTGTGGTCATCATACTAAATCTCAACCATTTGGAACTATCGATGACGAAAAGGTAGTCGATGGTGATAAAAAGAAAGACACAGTAAAACATACTAAGAAATATGGAAAAAGTATTAAGGAGATTACTCAAAAAGTCCGCCAGGAAATGCCATCAAATATTGATACATCAAACAATCTTAAGGTAGAAGTTAAGAGAGTTATTTATGAGGGGTCAGAGTATTTTCTAGACCCTGAAAGAAATATTCTACTCGATCCTAATACACAAAAGATTTATGCATATGTGAGTAAGGAGGGTGATATTACTAAGGTAAGTTAAGGTAAAACAAGTAAAACAAGTAAACAAGTAAACAAGTAAAACAAGTAAACAAGTAAACAAGTAAACAAAGTGATAAATTAATAAATTGATATCGAAATGTAATAAGGCAATAAGGTAATAAGGTAATTAAATTAATGGTTACAACAAGAAATCAGAATTCATTTTTTATTAATAATGTAAATATTAATGACAGTATTAAGACTGTTTCGATACATAAATATTTAAATAATTTTTATAAAATACACGGTGAAAATAATGTAAGACACCAAGAAAGGGAAATAGAAAATAAAATATATTCACGCAAAAGCGATTTATATTTATTAGGATTAAAAGAAAATCCACAATTATGGAAGTCAATATATGACTGTCAAAAGATTAAAGCACCAAAATGTCCACGAAAAAAACCACGTATAGGGAAAATGTATCAAGTGGAAATTGATAAATTGGTTATACCAGATTGTATATGTAATACGAAATAATTCCTAAACTTACATAAATTGTTCCTTCAATCATAGTATTTTTAATTTCATTAATTTTTTTATTAAGGAGATTTAATTTAGCATTGGTTTTTTTTCTAATGCTAAGTATATTTTTTCTGTTTTTAACTATATCCCTATAGTTATCACCTACACTGGTATTTAATATATTTATATCCGTATTAAGTTTGTATCCATTGCATTCATCCCATTCACAATTATTTACAAATTGTTTTTTGTTTAATTTTATTATTTTATGATTGTTATTGTCATTATGATTGTCATTATGATTGTCATTATGATTGTCATTATCATAATTCAGATGTAAATTCTTAAGAGAAGGCACGAACGAAATCGAATTATTTCGAAAATTATTGTCAGAAATTATTTTATTAGTTATTAAATCCATTATAAATTTATAAAGTTATTATCTTAATGCTTTATATTTATTTTTGTTTATGTGATTTGTTGTATAAAGATAAATAAAATTTATTTTAGAGAAATATTTTTATTCTTTGTAAGTATTATAAAGTAATGTCTCAACCAGCAGAATTATTTGGCGAACTCTTATCCGAAGTTACTAAAGTATCAGCACACACCATTAATATGGGTTTTTTCATGGCAGCCGCAATTGCATGGAATGAAGTAGTTAAATCAGTAATCAAAGCACTCCCCCAATCCCGTACCCAAGCAACTTTCTATTTCGCATTATACGCTCTCCTCCTTACCGTAGTATCCGCAGTAGTATTTATGCTCACCAAGAGATACGTTGACGAAAACGCACAAAGAGCACAACTCGCATACGTAGTCCAATAAATTTAATTCACAAATAAGCAATACAATAAAAATCTATTTTTAAAAATTATGATTAAAGTTATTAAGATTACATAAAATTAAATTTAAAAATTAAAATTTAAAATAAATAGATTTTATTTTAAATTTTTGTATGAGAATAGCAGGATTTGAACCTACAGCCTTTCGATCTGGAGTCGAACGCGCTACCGTTGCGCCATATTCTCGACTCTTGGATTTGGACTTGGACTTGGACTTGTCGTTGTACTTTGACTTATCGTTGTACTTATCGTTGTACTTATCGTTGTACTTATCGTTGTACTTATCGTTGTACTTGTGTACTTATCGTTGTACTTGTACTTATCTTTATATTATTTATTGAGCAACTACTTGAGCACTTTGTGATGCACCTATATATGCTTTTTGTAAACCACTACCAAATTGAATTACAACACTATCTTTTGCTCCAAGAGGATTAAGTCTTACAACTGTTCCACTTTCACCACCTACTTGAACTGCTTGACCTACTGTAAATGCCATTTATTTATATAATATATATATATATTTTTTTAATTTTAAATAACTTATAATAGTTTATTTTAATTAATTGGATTTGTATCTATACTTAAATTCTTATTTAAGAAAATATTTTTTAGTAGATAAATATCCATTATTTTGTAATGTTTTCTTTTCCTCATCCGATAAAGAGAAATCCACACCTGATATATCACCAGTATTTATTACAATAGAACGTTTCCAGTAACGTTTTGATGAATATTGTCTGGATGTAGATTTCATCATAGAATTAAGTACCGTCATTGTAAATGTTTTTAACCCTGTTATATTAATATTTGTTTTTGATGATACACCTTGTATATCATCATTATTTCCAATCATTCTTACACCAAGTGTTCTATTATTTGGTTTAATCGTTCCAGTTATCGCTTTAGGGTCTCCTGGATATTCCCCATCAAATACATGAAGTGGGTAATTATCCATAAGTCCTGCATCAACATATATATTATCGTTGTATCTGATCGCTTCAAATATATACGGAATGCTCATCGACAATCTTACAGCATATCTTATACTTATATCGGGATGTGTTCTATATGATAAATATACTGGTTCCATATGATTTAATTCCGTTGTTGTTATAACTAAATCAATTCCTTTATCATTCCATAAATTCCCTAAAGTATAATCTTTGTCGTTAGTCTTTTTATTAATTATTTCACCTAACCATTCAAAAAAGTATTCTCCACTACAAGCACCATATTCTTTAATAAGATGAACAGCATCGAGGATTATATTTTTATCATTATCTAAAAATTTTTTAAAATCAATATCATACAAATTATCTACAATGTCATTATAATCACATCCAATCGCTAATAATGATGCTGTTATTGCACCTGCACTGCTTCCTGAAAATGCCTTTATATTTTTTAATAACCCCAATTCATTGAGGTGTTGAATAACACCAATATATGCAACTCCCTTGACACCGCCTCCCTCAAATACTAAATTTGTGATATCTCTTTTATTGGATTCATTGGATTCATTGGATTCATTTGATTCATTTGATTCATTTTTTTTTGTTACATCAGCATTCCCATATCCAAATCTTCCTAAATAATTGTAAAGTATTCTAAACATACTATATTAAATGAATATAATATCTTTAAATTATTTATTTCTATTAATTAGATTAAAATTTATATGATTTTGAATTATTATTATAAAAACTATAAAGAATTAATGACTTTATATCAAATGAAAACTCATCATATTGACAGTATATCATCAAATGATTCTAAACTTAATTCTAGTGATCATACAAAATTACAATATATCAGACAATTTATAAGTTCTGCACAATCTGTTATTGATGAGCTTCGAGAAGGTCATTCTGAAGCAGTATATCATACTGCACTAGAAACAGAATTCCGATTGAGAAATATTCCATATGAGAGTGAATTTCCTATTCAAATTACTTATAAAGGTCATTCAATCGGTTCATATAGAGTAGATTTAAAATCATTGAATATTATCATAGAATTAAAAGCTATTAAATCTATAAATTATGATTCGATTCAACAACTTAAAAATTATCTTAAATATATGAATTTAAGGCACGGTGTGGTAATAAACTTTCCACAAGTTAGAAATGTGGAAAATAATGAAATTGATTTTGTTATTGTAATTGGTGATGATATTGTAAATATTGAATAAAGTTTATATAAGTGTTATAAAATAGACATATTATGATTATGATTGGATAAATTTACATTTCGTATTTACATTTGTCCAATTTCCATACGCTTTCATATAATTTTTCGATTAATAATTTTTTCTTTTCGCCTTCATATGTCGCCCACGCCCACGCAATTTTATTTTTAAGTTCTGATATAAAAGATTTGTTTTTATTTAATTCTTTTTCTACATCATCTGTCATATCATATTCAACATTATATTCTATACCTAATTTATTTGATAGTAAAATTAATTTATTAAGTTTTTTTTGTATTACATATGTTTTTGCTTTCATAAACCTTCGACACATTTTTTTATTTTTAATATTTTTATCAGGATGTGTTAGTAGTGCTATTTTTTTATATATAATTTTAATAAGTTTTTCCTTTTTACTAATCTCTTTTGTATTTGGTAAATTATTTGATTCTTTCATTAAATCATCAATACTTAATTGGTTATCTTTGTTTATAACATCATCTTCATTTATTTCCATTGAATTAACATTGGTATTGTTTTCGTTTGAATTATTTTTAATATCATCATTATTTAATTCGATATTTTCTGGATTAACACAATTTTCTGAATCTGCCATTTCAAGTGCATATGTTGTGGTAAATTCATCTAAATATTTTTTATACTCTTTTGTTGTTTCTTTAAGTTCAATATCAGATAACTGTATTTGTATTATTAGTCTCTTTTTCTTATACTTGTCCATAAATTATAATATGTTATATAAGCATACATAATATATTATATATTAAAATAACGTTACGCGTTTACTTATTTACGCGTTTACTTATTTACGCGTTTACTTATTTACTTCATTGTTGCGATAACCTTTTCCGGTCTTTTAAGTATTGAAAAAACGCTGTTTTTAATCATCTGAGAACGAGAACGTAATTGATTTTGTGTCATCCAGAAACCAAATGTTAATGCAATTGGTGGTGGATGAGAATATCCTTCTTTAGTTGATAATTTATCTAATCCTGGGAATTTATCAACAATTATACGGATATATAATAAAAATGTTATAACAATTACACCCATTAAAATCATCATAATAAGTGATATAAAAATATTTTCTTTTTGATTATGTGAAAGTATTGAATACGAGACTTCATTAAATATCATTCCGAATGAAAATCCAAGGATAAGTTCATAAAAATTAATTAAAATAAATGTAACAAGTTTTTCCTTTTCGGTTAATTGATTATCGTTCATATATATATATACATATATTTAAGATTTACTCGTAATCTCTGATATCAATGCCTACTGGAAATCTAGGTACACCTATTTCTGATAACTCTTGGAATCTAACTGTTAATTTTTTACCTATATAACTATCTGCTTTTTCAAGAATTTTTGAACGAACTTCTCGTGTTCCTCTAGGTCTTACAGAGAACATTGTTCCATCACTAATTTTACACTCCCATACTATACAACCACTTTCTAAACCAACTCCTTCGTGATAACCTACGATTATAAATTCATCATCTTGGAAAGACTTATATTTTTGCAAGTGTTTTGAACGACTTGGTCCCTCACAGTAATTCCCTGTAATATTTCTCAATATAAGTCCTTCATATCCTTCGTTTACCATTTCTGAATGAACATCATCAACAGCTTCTTTAGTAATAGGAGTGGATTTTACAATTACGAAATTGGGACATTGTATTTGATTCTCATTTATTACAGTTGTAACAATATCAATACGTTTTTTAAATTCCATATTTTTATTTTCCAAACATACACAATCAAATGCGTAGGCGTTAATTAGCAGTTGGTCCTTTTTCTCTTGTTCTGACAATTGTTTTTGTTTTCGACAAAGACCGGTAATTCGTTCAAACGGAAGATTATGTGTATAAAGTTCAACATCTATCCATGTATTCGGAGGAAGTTTGTTTGATAGATGTGAAAACTGTTCTCTAATGTGATTTAGATGAGTATATTTTTTACCTCCACGAGACATCAATACTACCTCTCCATTATGATTTCCTATCAATGCTCGAACACCATCTAATTTAGGTTGTCCAACTACATTATTGTTAGCAAAATCCAACTGATGACCGAATTTAGTATATTCCTTTGCTAACATAGGATATGGAATCTTTGAATTTAGATTTAATACTTGTGATTCTGGGTGTTTTTCATCGTGAATGGGATTCGCGTATTCTATAGGTTCTTTTACTGTGCTATAACCTCCTTTGTTTACTTTAACATTCCATTTTGATTGTGCTTTTACCAATGCCTGTTGTGGTGGGGTAGTTTCGTTTTTCTTTCCAATATTCTTACCGCTATCGATAGTTTCTGTTTCAATTTGAATCTTGCCGTTAATATATCCTCGTTGTATTGTAATAATTCCGAAATTATTACAATTTTTAACAGAAATATCCCAAATCATCGTTTTGTTATTAGCATTGCGATATAATGTTTCTAGGTTAATAATGTCGCCATCGTTTTCAAGCATATCTGATATTTAATATTTAATATATAGTATTTAATATTTAAATAATAAATTCAATTTTATTCGTTTATCTCTCTTTTCATTATATATGTTGATATATTCCCTATATTTAATATACTTGTATAAAAATCATAACAAGAAATACAACAAATATGGTTTTTAAAATTAAACCCTAAATTTATTTTTTTAACACATCTTATACAATACTGATTTTGAATGATAATAGGATTACATATAATTGATTTTATAGATAATATATTATTTTGTTTATCTTTTATTCCTGGTATTAACCACCACGTTGATGTATTTAATAATTTATAATATGGAATATCATTGCACATTATTTAATTATTTATTCTTTTTTAAATTATTTTATATGTATTTTATATAATGTTCTCTCCTAACAAGTATTTAAAGTCTGTTATGGGTGGTTCTCCTAAGGATCATCATTTGTTAAGTTCAGTTCAACTTATTATTGGTGCGTGTTTTGCAGGTTATACTGTAACTCATTTACCACCAAAATTTTTAGAATTATTTGAAAGACCATACGTTCAATTTGTAGTGTTCTATGTATTATTCAATACCAGTCATGGCGATTCTGTATCCAAATTCTGGATATTTGTAGATGCACTTTTATTCACTACATTAATGAATGTTGGTATATATGTAATTAAGCGAACATATGGAGAACATTTCTCCACAGGATGCTGTAAAAAGTCGGATGAGACAGTAATATCAGGTTCATGTGAAGAAAACAACGAATTTGATGGTGAAGATGTTGAATGTCCTTCAAGTTAAATTAATTTATTAATCAATTATTCGATTATAAAATAATATAAGGATATTAATAAGTTATTATTAATGATACCAAAATATATTATAATAGGTTCTGACGATGTAAGTAATAGGTTACATAAAATTTTACATAATTTTATTACTGACAATTATCCAGAAATAAAAATTTTTGATATAAATGATAAATTATATCCTAATATTGCTATAAAAATGCATACTATGTGTCAAGATTTATTGTATACAAATGAATGTTCTGTTGATGAATTAATTGGTATAGTATTATCCGATTCATATATTGGTATGACAATTGTTTGTAATAAATTTTCATTTATTAGATGTGCAACTATTGATAATATAGATATAGTACCATATTGTCGAACCCATTTGTGTTGTAATTGTATATCATTAAGCAATAGAAATAATCTAAATAACATCTTAAAAATTTTTGAAACTTTTATTAAATCACCAACTCAATCAGAATGTAAATGTAAAAATTGTTTACCGAATGGTTATAATATTAAAATTTCAAAATTATTAGAGGAAATTGATACGCGTATATATGGTAGAATGAGTTCACCTAAATGAATTAATCAGTTTATGGCAAAATATTCGTGATTAGATAATGATGCCTTGACGTGTTGTCCAGTGTTTTTTTTACTTATTTTTAACAATGGAAGACTTCCATTTGCTAAAATTTTCATATTTGCACCCCAATTTAGACTTTTATTTTTAGACGTGTTATATACGTTATTCTCATCACTAAAGTGTTCGATATTTTGTTCTGATTCGTTATTTTTGTTCTCATTATTTTTTTCATTATCTTTTTCATTTATTTCCGATTTATTTGTATTTTCTAATTCATTATATTTTGTTTTTATTGCTTTATGAAGTTTTTTTTCGACATTATTTAGTTTAAAATAGAAAATCATTAATAATATTATTGTAGGAACTAAAACTAATAGTATTATTATTCCAATAGTATTTATTGAGAGTTCCATTATAATATAATAGATTTTATTTATTGAAATTTATTTGAAATTACTTTAATTGAATTGAAATTATTTTAATGGATTGAAAATTACTTTAATGGATTGAAAATTATTTTATTAAAAATTTACTTAAAACATATACCAGTATATATGATATATGACCAAATATAAAGGAATTGTTAATATTGGAAATACCTGTTATATGAATGCGGTATTTCAATGTTTATTCACAAATAGCATACTTCTTCAATCATTACTAAAAACACATAGAAAATCATTAACTGAAGAATTATTAAATAGGGCAAACGATTATCATTCAAATAAATCAACCCCTTTAGATATTTCTAGTCTAAAAAATATTATTGATAAAAAAACAGATTTATTTAAGGGATTAGAGCAACAAGATTCATTAGAATTTATTGAATGGTTTTTGGATGCTATTCATAATGAAATTAAAACAAAAATTAATGTAACTTTAACACATAATCCACCTAAAACTGTAGGAGAAAAGAAAATATATCATTCGCATCTTAGTTGGAAGAAAGAATATAGTAAAGGTCATTCATCAATTGTTGATTTATTCCATGGTCAATATCAAAATAGAATTAGTTGTATGTCTTGTGGTTCAGAAAGTTATAAATTTGAACCATTTATAACACTACATTTACCTTTAAATGAATCTGATAACCCTGTCAACGTTGTTTCGTGTATAAAAGAACACTTAAGTAAAGAAAATTTATTGGGTATTAAATGTAAAAAATGTAAAACTGATACTAAACATCAAAAACAGTTATCAATACTAAGATTTCCTAAATTTCTTATTGTTTCTTTTAAGAGATACTCATCAACAAACAAAATAAATACCAATGTAGTATTACCATTAAATATTGAATTGGGTGACAATAAACCACACTTATATAAACTTAATTCATTAATAAATCATCACGGTAATAATTTGTATAGTGGTCATTATACATCGATTTTGTTTAAAAATGATACAATGCATTTTTTAAATGACGAAAATGTAAAAACTTCAAAGATAAAAGGGTCTCCTATCAGTGATAATGTTTATATTGCATTTTATTCTTGCGTTTGATTAAATTTTATATAAAAACATTACTTCATATATGAGGGAAATAATTAGTGATTATAGAAATATTGAACCTAATGATTTTATATTTTCTGAACCAATTAAGGCAGGTAATTACTATATCTCAAAAATTGCGTATAGTGTTGATCAGAATTATATAAAACCAGTCTTAGTTGAATCTCCACGACTTAAAGTTATAAAAAAACTCGAACAAGTTGGATATTGGGATACAGAATTGCCTAAAAAGATGAATGACTTTAGAAATTTTATTAGTAGATTAGATACACACAATATATATTCAATATCAAACAATAGTATGAAATGGTTTAATAATAATTGGACTGAATCAATGGTTAGTAAATATTATAATAGTCCAATAAGACATATTAATGGACTTTTTGTATTAAGGGGTAAATTATTGAATAATAATATTCCAGTATATGATTCTTATAAAAATAAATTGAAACTATCTGATATCAACACAGGTGATTATATAAGGTATGTATTCAAATATTCTAGTATCAAGTTCTTTAAAATGCAAGCTATACCTCAACTCGAATTAGTTCAAATTAAGGTAATTAATTCAAGATGTAAAAAATTAAATATGGGAAATTACTCGATATCCAACAATATTGTTGCACAACACTATAAACAATATGATTCTGAATCAGATGACTGTATTGATATAGATTTTATATATAGTTCATCGGATGAAGAATATGATACAAATGAAAAATCTTTAGGGAATAATTCGGATAATTCAAATAATATTAATGCAGAAAATACTGAAGAACAAGTTAGTGAAGTAAGTGCAGAAAATACTGAAGAACAAGTTAGTGAAGTAAGTGCAGAAAATACTGAAGAACAAGTTAGTGAAGTAAGTGAAGTAAATGCAGAAAATACTGAAGAACAAGTTAGTGAAGTAAATGAAGTTAGTAACGGAAATACTGAAGAACAAGTTAGTGAAGTAAATGAAGTAAATGCAGAAAATACTGAAGAACAAGTTCGTGAAGTAAATGAAGTATATGTAGGAAATGCAGAAAATACTGAAGAACAAGTAAATGAAGTATATGTAGGAAATGCAGAAAATACTGAAGAACAAGTTAGTGAAGTAAGTGAAGTAAATGCAGAAAATACTGAAGAACAAGTAAATGAAGTATATGTAGGAAATGTAGGAAATACTGTAGAACAAGGAAGTGAAGTCAGTGAAAAAAATGACAAAAATGACAAAAATACTGAAGAACAAGGAAGTGAAGTCAGTGAAAAAAATGACAAAAATGACAAAAATGACAAAAATGACAAAAATGAAATAAATACAGAAAAAAATGAGGAAAATAAAAATGAGGAGAATAAAAATATTAAGGAAGAAAATGAAAATTCGGTTAAATTTCCATTTATTACGGATATAGATTCTTCTGAAAGCGAATAATTTTTAATGAAAAATTATAAATATTTTTATATATTATAGTTATATATAGTAAATGAACAATAACGTCAAAGTAGGTTTAACAGTTCTTGCAGCCCTTTTATTAATTTTTGTATTATACAATTGCACAAATGTTCCATCTTTCAATCAAGCGGCCCCAGTTAAAAAAGAAAATTTTTATAATAATGAAGAAGAATTCAATGGTTATGACGAAGATTTTTATAATAATGAAGAAGAATTTGAAGATAGCAATGAAGCAGTACAAGAACAACCATCAGCACCAGTAGGTTGCTATCCAAAAGAACAATTATCAGCAAGTGATTTACTTCCATTAGACGATTCGTGCAGTAAATGGGCACAAGTTAATCCATCTGGTAAAGGCGAACTCAAGGAAAGAAACTTCCTTGTCGCAGGACACCATATAGGTATAAACACCGTTGGTCAATCATTAAGAAATGCTAATAGACAACTTCGTTCTGACCCACCCAACCCACAAGTAAAAGTAAGTCCATGGAGTCAATCAACTATTGAACCTGATAACAATAGAAAACCACTGGAAATTGGTGGAACTTGTTAATTTAATATAAAATGTGTTAATTTAGTTAAAGATAATTTGATATGTTATTTTAAAATGAATAATACATCTGGTGAACAATCTCACTCATCAAATGTACTAATTAGTAATAATTTTAAAACGGATAGTCGTCGTTTTATAGATATAGGTTTCGAAATTAAGGAACATAATAAGTATATTAAAGATCTTAAGGGTGAAGCCAAAAATATATCATCACGAATGTTATCATATATTAAATCAAATAAACTTGAAGAGAATGTATTTACTTTAGGACAAGGTAAATTAAAATATGGAGTTCGAACACGCAGTGCCACGCTTAATAGAGAATATATATATAGTCGTTTATCCGAATTTCTTAATGATGAGGATCTTGCATTATCTGCAACAAATTATATATTTGAAAGTCGACCAGTTTCAACAAGTGAATATATTAAAAAAACTGGAAGTATTTAAATTTATAAGGGATTATTTATTTATACATTTACAAGAATATCTCTAACATATATTATAAATCCATGCATTACTTTACCTTTTTGTTTTAATGTCCATACATTTTTAATATGAAGATTGATATTTATATCCATTCCACAACTAAGACTATTTGATGTTAAAAATTCATCATCACTATTTTTAATATCGAGTTCGAATCTTTCATATCTTTCTAAAATTTTTGCGGTTAATTGATTATTCTTAAGAGAACTTTTAAATTCATTTTCAGGTATATTAACTTTTTCGATTATCGCATTTTCTAATTTATTAAAAAAACTTATTTGTTCACTATTTAAGATTAATTTAATGGTTGGTTTTTTTGTATATGGATTTGTTTCAATTCCAGTTAATAGTTTAACATTATTAAATCCAATATTTAAATTGGATACTTTTCCATTACTATTTATATTTATAAAATGATTATTTCCTTTTCGTGTACAATATATATTAAGGAAATTATCCGAAAAATTTATAGACATTATAATTTTAAGTATTATATTTTTATATACATTTTAACGAATTTATAATAATATTAGTGTATGGACTTTAATTTATTCAATTAATTGAATTAATTCAATTTAGTAATTTAACCAATTGTTTTTTTTATGTATTTTTTAAATGATAGGAGAACTTACAAATAATTTAATTGATACTATAATTTTTGAAATTAAAAAAAAAGATACTAAAGAAAAAATTAATAAAGAAATACTTGATCCAATTATACAAAAGATAACAGATAAACTTTATCCATATATTATTGCAACTATACTTATATTTATTCTTATTATATTAATAATGTTCTTTATACTAATGAATATCTGGAAGTTAGGATATACTGATTGAGATTATTCTATTTGTCCGATGATTTGTCCGATGATTTATCAGATTTGCTATTTTCACTTGTGCAATCATCTTCATCTTCATTTAATTCATCATTTTCTTCTCCGTCTTCTTCGTCGTCGTCGTTTTCTTCTTCGTCTTCATCTTCGTCTTCATCTTCGTCTTCATCTTCTTCGTCTTCGTCATAACTTTCTTCTGCATAATGTTCTTTATCATCAAGATGTTTTTTTAATCGTTCTAATTTTTTATATTTCTTATCACAATCTTCATATCTACAATGGTAGATTTTATCATCTTTATCAAAATGATGTAATTCATAATCGTATTCATAATCTTCGTCATCGTCATCGTCATCACTCTTTGGGGATAGACTTTTTTCACTTTCCACACTTGTTTCTGTTTCTTTAACTTGCATTGCATTCAATTCAAATTTAGGACCTAACATATCAATCTCAGGGTCCGTTAGTATTATTTTATAAGCATTTTTATCATAACTACTATTTATTTTAAATTTTTTTATTGATTTAACTTTAGACAATTCATTCTTAACAGACGTCATACGTTCCATAAACCAATTTAAAAATAATTCTTTATTTACAACTTCAACAATCTTTTTATTTGTAATTGCTTCACTATAAACAGCGAGTCCATTATTTTCCAAGGCATTCTGTTGTTCAATATCAGAAATTGATAATGTTAGTTTCCATACCTCTTCGTGCATTTATGTTATTTTTATGTTACATTATTTTTTTATACCATTTATACTTTAGTTTTTAAAATATTTAAATTTTAAATTATTTACTTTTTTTCTATATAATTAACAAATGAATATAATTGTAACAGTTGTTATTTTAATATTGGTAGTTTTTTTAATATATACTTTAAAATCATCGGTAAATGATTCATTAATAAATATAGATAATACTACAAAATGTCATCCAATTAAAGATAATTTTGATTTTTGGTGTAAAAAAATGTTTGGTGGAAATTGGGGATTCTATGAAAAAATTAATGGAAGTTCATGTTCTGATGAACAAACTAAAGCAAGATGTAAAAAAAATTGGTCGGACGGTCATAATATAGGGAAAAAAACAACTGGTTGTTTAAAAGATAAAACAAGAGCGAAAAAAAAATGTAATAAATTATATGGTGATAATTCGGTATTAATTGATACCGATAAAGCAGATTGTCCAAATAAATACTTTAGAGGTAAATGTTCTTGATATTTTATAAATATTATACAAAGTAATTTTTAGACGCATTTGATATCTTACTGGTCGTAGTTGCATCATATTCGACGCCTAGTTGATTCATATTTACCCATAAATTTGACAATAAAACTGCATTATTTTTTGAAATATCGTCATTTATCATTTGTTTTGATATAAACCACGCTCTTCGTATCAATTGAATATATGTTTCATCTGGATTCCGATATACGGTAGTGCTGATTCCATTACGTTCTACTTCATATGATAAAGGTACTTTTTCCATTTATAAATTAAATTATAAGGTAAATTCAATTTTAAATAATTTTTATTTAAAATTTTATTAGTTTAAATACGTATATTTTTAAAAGTAAATATAACAAATATGCTAAAGAATAATGCTATAATGATAACATCATCAGTCATTGGTTTAACATTAATGGGGTTATGTTATATGTTATATCGAAAGACTGTTAATATTGAGCAAAATTTAATATCACATAAACATCAAATTGATGAGTTAACTCGTAATCTATCATCGAAAATTTCATGGATGAATAACAATATTCAACCCAATCATGTTTTTAACAACAATAACAATGCAAATATTTCAAACGAATATCCTAATATAGAAACAGATGATTATACCGATAGTGAAGGAGAATATTATGAAGAAGATATCAATGAAGAAAATGATAAAGAAAACACTGGTAAATCAATTAATAGTGGGAAAAATAATAACGTATTAAGTAACGACGATGAAAATAATAACGATGAAAATAATGACGAATTAAGTAATGATGAAAATAATGACGAATTAAGTAATGACGAAAATAATGACGAATTAAGTAATGACGAATTAAGTAATGACGAATTAAGTAATGATGAAAATAATGACGAATTAAGTAATGACGATGAAAATAATGACGAATTAAGTAATGACAATAAAAGTAATGACAATAAAAGTAATGACGAATTAAGTAACGACGATGAAAGTAACGACGATGAAAGTAATGACGATGAAAGTAATGACGATGAAAGTAATGACGATGAAAGTAATGACGATGAAAGTAATGACGATGAAAGTAATACCGAATTAAATATCAAACAAAATACTGAGTTATTAAATCATGTTAATAGTCAAAATCAAGCTAGAAATAATAGTTTAGGGAGTAATCTTTCGAATTTAAATAATTCTCAACCAAATAATACAAATCAATTAAATCAATCAGTTATTTATACTCAATACAAGTTAAGAGACGTAAGAAAAGGTGATTTACAAAAAATATGTAAGGAATTGGGGGTACCTTCTGTAGGTAAAAGGGATGTTCTAATATCTAATATTCTTAATGTAAAATAAAAATATTATGATTAATTATAATGGAACAAAGAACTACAACAGATAATCATTTTATAGGTTGTCCAGCTAAAATGTCCGATGCTAGAATTTTTACCGATTATAGACCAAGTTGTATAGTAAATGAACTTATGCAAAAACAAAACTCGTCATTAAATAGTTATGACTATAGACAATATCTTATTAGAAATGGTACAAATCTTATGAAAATGAATAACGATTATATATCAAGCAAAAACACTTGTTCTGCTAGACCAGCACCATTACCGGATTTCAAAACTGTATGTAAATACGATAAGAGATGTGGTGAATGTGGATTATATAACAAATGTGGATTAGGTCAAAAAAATGAATCTAGATAAATAAATATATAAATAATATGAAATAATTTTACTATTTACTATTTGCTATTTGCTATTTGCTATAATATTATTTACTTTAATATTTTACTTTTTATTATTTACTTTTTTATATTTCTATATTACAAATGTCATATGGAAAAGTATTCAATGGAGAATCTTGTCAATGTGCTGTTATAAATGAAGGTAATGGTGATATAGTGATAAATGGTGTAACAAATTCTGGGAAAAAAATTGTATATTGGGCGGCAGCACCACCTACAAGAGGATATAGTTTTTCAGGAAGTTCTCTTCCATATCCAAATGCACAAACTGCTTACGACAATACTTGTAATAAAGGAGCAGTATATGTTAATGATGGTAAATTTTCATTTAAAATAAAACAACCAAATTCATATTATAATGAAAATTGGGAATTAGTAAAACCACACGTAAATATTAAGGTATGTAACGAAGATAATGAAGGTGACATTACCGTTATAAATGTTTCTGATGCTATACCATACAGAACATTAGATCATCCTACAACACGAACATCCGTTAATTTCTATAGTGACTATTCTCATATTGATAATAAAATTCCATGTATACGTGGTCAAAATCAAATGCTTTTATCATCAGCATATGGTTTAAGAAGAAACACATTTTGGGGTGATATGCCACCACACTAGACGTGACTTGACTTGACTAGAATTTAATTTATTTTACATATTTTTAATTTATTTTACATATTTTTAATTTATAAAATTGAATTTAAACATTATATTATATTATAATCAAATTTATGATTTTATCACGAATTCGTCCACATTCATTCTTTAGAAGAAATTCTATATTGAATATGAATAATATTACATTGATGCTAGATAAAGATAGTAATTTTAAAAATGAAAAAAGTAAATACACTAAAATGATGACTGAAACCGAAACCCAAGTCGAAACCAAAAACATAAATTCTAAAGTTAATCAAAATAAATCGGTTATTAATGACATTAATGACATTAATAATATATATGATGTCGAACTATTTGAAGTTCCAAAATCAGATGAATCAAATAAATCAGAAAAAAAAGAATATAATGATATATTTCTATTATAAATATTAAAATGTTATACACTTATTAATAATGTATTCTTGCGACACACTATACATAAACCATTTTTTTTAATCCATTCATCTGCACATTCTCTATGTGCAAATATTTTTGTATCTTTACAATCAATACAAGTTATAATACCACCTATTATAATTGTTGGTTTCATACATATTATACATTCATCAGTATTAACTAATTCCCATCTCTTACTATTTAAAAATGTAGAGTTATTATCTTCACTAAATTGTATTTTTGAATAACGAACGTCTTCATTATCATAAATATCATAATTTTTCCTTTTTTTTTCATTTTTTGTTGAAATGTTATTCTTTTGTGATTTTTGAGTAATTATTTTTCTATCAATACAACAGCAAATATCTCCAATGTCCATCTCGAATATAATTGATGTTCTATATAAATACTATATAAAATTTTAAGTATTTATTATCAAATGAGTACAGAACAAAGAAGTAAAAATAATGATACTATTTTTATGGATGCTTCAAATATTGCAAATAGTTTAAATACTGATAAAAACAGTATTCAAATTATAAAAAAAATTTTGGATGAAACTCCAATATTTACAGATATGATGACACCTACACAACATTTTATTGTATTAGCATCTCTTAATAATGTTTTAAAGAATAATATCAGTGGTTCAATAGTTGAACTTGGTTGTAATTGTGGGGGAACAAGTATACGAATAAGCAGATTAATAGATGCATATAATTCTTCTAAATCATATCACGTTTATGACACATTTATGGGATTACCTATGCCGAATTCTGAAAAAGATAATGGTATAAATCCGGATTATAAAAAAGGAAGTATGTACTGTCCTATATCAAGGTATGCGAATATTCTAGAACAATTAAATGTTAAAAAAATGCCGGTTATACATCAAGGATTATTTGCCGAAATAAATGTAGATGAATACCCGAATAAGATATGTTTTGCATTTTTTGATGGTGATATTTATGATAGTATAATAGATAGTTTTAAAGCAGTTTGGAATAAATTATCAATTGGTGGTCTAATTGTTATAGATGATTATAAATTTCCTACATTACCTGGTGTTGAAAGAGCATGTACCGATTATTTCAAAATAATAGATAATATGAAAAATGGTACCAGTTATCGAATATTATATTCTGAAAATTGTGAAATTGTAATAGAAAAAACATTGAAATTATAGAATAATTAAAACATAATAAAATATGCCAAATAACAAATTTATACTTAAAGTATAGATTTTAATTAATTAAACAAATAAATGAGTTCAGAACGTAGAATAACAAGAAGTATGATTAAAAATTTAGTTAATGAAGATGAGTTGGATACCAAAAAAGTATTACATATGAAATGTGATACCAAAAAAGTATTACATATGAAATGTGATACCAAAAAAGTATTGCGTGTGAAATGTAATACCGTATCAGATTCAGAATCTTGTTCAAATTCATCTTCTGATTCAGAATCAGAATCATATTCAAAAAATAATTTAGTAAGAGATTCAAAAAGAGATTATGCTGTAACATTTGATGAGAGTGAATCGGAAGAATTTACCGTTGTAGGTAAAGGAATTAATGCTGATTGTGATGCAATGAACAAAGCGGTAGAAACATATGATAGTTGGGTTCCTGAAAATAAACTACAATTACGTATGAAAGACACCATTGATAGAATAGAAAGAAAATATTGTAAAAAATCAAAGAAATAAAATGAAATGAAATAAAATAAAATGAAATGATTTAAATTAATTTTATATTTACTTTAAAACATAATGTAAATATTATTTATCATAATGAATTGGGCATTATATTGTATTATATTTATATATTGTTTTATCCTTGTATCACAAACAAATATGATGATAAATATTACCAATAAAGAAAATAATAATGGGAATAATAATGGGAATAATAATGGGAATAATGATGGGAATAATGATGGGAATAATGGGAATAATGATGAAATAATGTATAATTTAGCAATGAAAAACTGTAATATAAATAGTTGGAGTATTCACGGGTTATGGCCTGAATGGAGATATAAAACTGGTTGGCCCCAATACTGTAAAAATGTTACATTTTCTAAAAACGAATTAAGTTCTATAATCGATTCATTAAATATGAAATGGTATTCGTGTGAAGAGAGTAATTATAAATTTTGGATACACGAATGGTTTAAACACGGTTCATGTACCAATTTTAATGAATTAGAATATTTTCGTCAAGGTTTAAAATTATATGATTTTATAATTGGTTATGGTTTAGTCAATAAATGTGGAAATAGAAGTGGTGATAATTGTTATGCATATTTTGATAAAAACTTCCAATTTTTATCTATTAAATAATGTATACTCTTGTAGATTTAAATTAATAACATTGTATTCCGTGAGTTTGAACAATTGTACTATTATTACATATAATTTCCAAGATTCTGAGTGCATTTTCTGCATCTGGAAGAAGTCTTTCAACATCATTAAAAACATGTTCTAAATTCGTTAATGTTTCTTTACTTGTCGAAACAATTGATGCACTATATATACATATTGAAATAATCAATGCAAAATTTATACAAACGATTCCGCTAATAATATAAAATACTCTTTGATTCCATCGTGGACCTAACCCTGGAAGTTCATAATAATTACTTTCTGGAGAAACAAAATTATTTTTTTTACAACTATTTAATGTCATTGATGTTGTTTTGTTATTGTTATAACAAATCTTTAAATGTATTTATTATAATAACATTGATAATTTACTTAAATTTATCATTTATATGGAATAAACTTCAAACTGAATACTGTTTATAAAACAATATAAAGATTAAATCATAGAATTCATCATAATATAAAATGGATGATACCGATAAACAACACGTTAGTATTGTAATTTGTGGTCATGTTGATGCAGGTAAAAGTACCACAACTGGTCGTCTTATTTATGAGTTAGGTGGTATTTCTGAACGTGATATGGAAAAACTTAGAACAAAAGCTACAGAAATGGGTAAGGGTTCATTTGCTTTCGCTTTTTATATGGATACCCAAAAAGAAGAACAAGAACGTGGTGTAACTATTTCTTGCACTACCAAAGAATTCTTTACTGATAATTACCATTACACTATTATTGATGCCCCAGGTCATAGAGATTTTATTAAAAATATGATTACTGGTTCATCACAAGCTGATGTAGCATTACTTATGGTTCCATCAAACAGCGGTGGTTTTGAAACCTCGATTGCTAAGGGTGGTAAAGGTAGTAACGAAGTCCAAGGACAAACACGTCAACATGCGAGATTAATTAATCTTATTGGTGTTGAACAATTAATTGTTGGTATTAACAAGATGGATGATACTTCTGTAAATTATTCAGAAGACCGTTTTAATGAAATCAAAAAAGAGGTTCAAGGTATGCTTACTAAGGTTGGATGGAAAAAAGATATGATACAAAAGAAAGTAGCATTCTTACCAATATCCGGTTGGGAAGGTGATAATCTCCTCAAGAAGAGTGAAAAGATGAAATGGTGGAATGGTGTTGATGTTGAAACCATTGCAGGGGATACTGTACATATTAATACTCTTTTAGATGTTCTTAACAATGTTATAAGCGTACCAAAACGTCAATCTGATAAACCTTTCAGAATGCCTATTTCTGGCGTTCTTAACATTAAGGGTGTAGGTGATGTTCTTACTGGTAGAGTAGAACAAGGTGAAGTTGTACCAGGTAGTGAAGTTGTTTTCTTACCAACTCATACTGAATCGAATACTTGTGCAGGCAAAGTATTCAAGATTGAAATGCATCACAAAGAAGTTAAAACTGCTGGTTCTGGTGATAATGTAGGTATCAACATGAAGGGACTTGCTAAAACTAATATGCCGAGAATTGGTGATATTATGGTTCTTAAAAAGGATACCTCTCTTAAAAGTGCTAAAACATTTAGAGCTCAAATTGCTGTTTTAGATCACCCAGGACAACTTAAAATTGGATATACGCCTGTAGCATTTATTAGAACATCACGTTCTGCAGTAAGAATGACCCAAATTCACTGGAAATTAGGAAAGAGTACTGGTGGTCAAAAACTTGAAAACCCTCCATTCCTTGAAACTGGTGATATGGCCGAAGTTGAATTTGTTCCTTCACAACCATTTGTTGCTGAACCATTTAATATATGTCAAGGACTCGCACGTGTTGCTATTATGGAAGGACGTGGTGTTGTTATGCTTGGAAAAGTAATTGCTGTAAATAACTAAAATTATTGTAATTGTTAAATAAATGTAATAATTATTTCGTTAATTTTATTAAAATATTGTTTTATCTTTTATAAATGGATGAAACAATCGACTATTTATCAAATCCACCAAATGACATCACAATAATATATCTTGATAATCTTATAGATAATTCATCCGATATTAATGAGTTTAATAAAAAATCTAATAGAAAATTATTACGTGTTATGTTTTGGATGGGAGAAATATTAAAATATAATGGTGTTGATGAATTAATTATAAGAAAGAGATTACCTACATATGCATCATCGATTAAATTATCAACTAAACCTTGGGAATTTGCCAATAAAAAAATCGAGTATATTCTTTCAAATTACATTAAATGATTAATATTTAATACAAATTTATGATTAATATTTAATACAAATTTATGATTAATATTTTTAATACAAATTTATGATTAATATTTTTAATATTTAATACAAATTTATGATTAATTTGTAATAAAAATATATTATAAAAGTATAAATTACATATTTAAAATATGTACAAAACCAAATCTTATACTAAATGCTGTGATATACAAAATCTTTCCTTAATAAATCATACACCCAAATTTAAGTGTAAATCTTGTAATAAGATATTTTTTGGTTAAATTCATAGACCAAAAGTAGATTCATTACAATATGTAAAGTATAAGAAACCATCCTTATCACCATTAGATTCGTATAAAACACCAATATTTGCACTTGTTGAAGGAAGAGTATTATTATTTGTGAATAAAAATAATGCCTTTGTTGAATCAAGATGTAATCTTTTTCTAATTACATATAACATTTGTCCAACACTTAAATCACAAGGTACTAAATATTTTCTTTTATCTATTTGAGGAATGTTTTTTTCTCTGTGTGCTTTTTCAATTATAACTGGAACTCTATCTGGATATTTTTCTTTCATTTGTGCTGATTCATTCTTACGTTGCTCAAATGGAACCTTATCTTTGTATGTTTCAAATCCCATACTTATAATATACAATATATTTTTTATATAATTTTACTATATTAAAGATTATTAAATTAATTGATTTTTATTTTAATTTAATCAGATTTAATTAAAATGTTTTCTACAAACTGCCTTGTATGATTCACTACCTCCAACTAATTGTTGTCCCTTTTCATTTGTAATTCTTTTTGAAAATAATGCATCTGACATTACATTGTTATTTGAACATTCAAGACATATTGCCTTTAACTTTGTAATATTATCTGCAATTGATATTAAATCTGATATAGGTTTAAATGGTTTTCTTTCATAATCACCATCTAGTGCAGAAACTACTACTGATTTTCCTAATTTATCAACAATTATCTTACAAAAATCTACAATATCATCGAAAAATTGACCTTCCTCAATAAATATTATATCCGATTCGATTATTAAATCATTTTTAAGAAGAGGAATAAGATTTTTAACTCTAAAATTAGGTTCTATATTTTTACCATCGTGTGTTGTAATATCTTTACCATATCGATCATCAATTGAATTTGTTATAGAAACAACTTTTTTCCCACCCATTTGATATATTTTTATTTGTCTAATTAGTTCAGTAGATTTTCCAGAAAACATACAACCTAATATTAAATGGATCATCTCTTTCATTTAATAATTGTTGACTATTTTTATATCTAATTTAAAACATAAAATTAATTAATTTTATGTTTTTTGAACAAATTTATATTATTTTTAATTAGAATTATGTTATTAAACAACAAAATTATTAGCTATTACTGTATCTATAATATTTTGGATTATATCTCTTATAACATGTCTATCAATTTGATATTCACCTAAAATATTATTTATCTCATTCGTTAATTGATTGTAATTCGCATTTGGTTCTTGATTCGCATTCTGTGCTTGATTCGCATTCTGTGCTTGATTCGCATTCTGTGCTTGATTCGCATTCTGTGCTTGATTCGCATTCTGTGCTTGATTTTCATTCTGTGCTTGATTTTCATTCTCATTTATAAAATGAATAATATTTGCATTAATATGTACTCCTTCATAGTCCTCATCAGTGTCTTCATCGATGTCTTCATCGATATTCTCATCAGTGTCTTCATCGATGTTCTCATTGATATTCTCATATTGAACCGAACGGTTAATTTGTCTAACATTATGACTTTTATGTTTATCTTTGTGTTCTAAGGAATATATTGTATTGTATTCATAACCTTTATAAAAATAATTAATTATATCGTGTGTTTCATTATGACCTAAATTATTATATTCTATATTTTGTCTTACTACACTTCTAAAAAAATCTTCATCTTCATACCATTTATTCATCAATGTTTTTTCGATACATTCTTCACACGGTAACCATATCTTGTAAGATAATTTTTTTTTATAAAAAAAAGGAATTCGATAACCATATTTTCTCGATCCATGATTTACTATCAATATATTTTTAATACTGTCTATAATTTCTGTCTTTGACATATCATTACTGCTATCATTTATAGCTCTTTTAACTAAATAACGGCGATATACCGTTGTTAATCCTGTTAATGAAAATCCCATACTTTTATATATTCTTAAAGATGTCGGCATTTGTGTTGAAGAACAAGAAAAGTAATATATATCGATTAATTGTGCAATAGTAAATTTTATATTATTATATGGATTTTTTGGTCGCGAAGGTTGTGAAACCATATATGATGATGTTGTTAGATTATATCCAATTGATTTAACTAGATTACGTATATCAAAACACCAAACTGTTGATAAATTATCCATAATTTTAATAGAATATTTTTTGGGTATTTCTTCAATATAATTTCCCATTAAATTATACTCATTATTTGGTTTTAATCGATTCTTAATCGAACCTCTGATTTTAAATATAAATTTCATAATATTCATTTTAATCCTCATATTGTTTTCAAACGCTTTTATAAAAGCATCGTGTTGTAAATTATTAAAAAATCTATTGATTTCAATAGTTTTATATATATTAAATGCTTTTTGTGTATTCATTTTGGATGTATAGTCTAAAAGCATATTAACACAATTCTCTAAAACTTCTATCGGTAATATCACATTAAATTTAAATGTTGACGGTTCATATATATTATCAGATTGTGCACTTTTTATTTTGATATTTTCTTCACTTCCAAATACAAACAATTTTGGAAATTCAGGTTTTGTATCCATATAATTTTTATAGTTTTCCTTGTTAATTATAGGTCTTGATAAATTAATAAACATTAACTACTTTAATTATGATATATTACTTTTATATAAATTAATTAATTAATTAAATAAATAAATGAATGAATGTATTAATTCTAGTAATTTGTCACTATTACTTTGATATCACCTTTCATATAACTTTCAGATTTTAAAACATTGTCATTATTTTTCTTTTTCCTAAATCTATCAAAAAATGGATTCCGTTTCTTTTGTGGTTTAATATTTTCATTATTTCTATTTTCATTATTTCTATTTTCATTACTAATCATATTAGGTGCGTAGTTATAATTATTTAAATTATTTATATCTATGGTATCATTTCCATATGTGCTTTTATATTCTACTTTGTTATTTTCAGCACTTTCCCAAAATGAATATGGATTTGATTGTTTTGTAGTGTTTGGTTTTATTGCATTTTCGTTTGCATTTTCATTATGAACTGCACTATATTTATCTTGTGGCGTATTATATGTATCAATATTTGTATTTTGTTGATATGGATTATAACTAGGTAAAATATCATCAAGTGATATATTATTTTTAATTTCTTCTATTTTGTTTTTAACATTCTCATTTTTATCCTCACCATATTTAGTTACAAAATGATTTGATTTTGTTTGATTGTGGTAATTAGGGTGATTAGGGTGATTTGGGTGATTAGGGTGATTTGGTTGAACAAAATTATTTATGATTGGTTCTTGATTTTTTAGTTTATTCATTTCATTTTCTATTAATCCACTATTATATTTGGTGTTCATTGTTTTATCTTTATTCGAATATTGGGGTGAGTAAAAATATGTTGAATTATTTCGTGAAACTTTCTTTACCATTCTTTTAAGTTTATGTCGCGGTATATTATCCTTAATTGTTTTATAAATTATATTTATATTTGCCGATGCTTGAATAACAATATGTTTATTATCAACATTAATGATATGTGTATTAAATCCCTTTCCGGCATCAATGACTATCATTGTAGCATTAACAATATGACAAAATCTCTTTTTTAATTTAATTTTACTATAATTTTCAATAAACAATATAAATAATGCATTAACTTGTTCATAAATATTATTTCCTTTACGTAATGCTTCTATACGTAATATTTCCCATGGTATCCATATATATTCTGATGCAAATTTACCTAAAATTTTTGAATGTCTATTTGCACACGAATAATCTTTGATATTTTTTGTTGCTTCTTTATTAAATTTATCCATCCACCATAACCAATATACAGCACCTTCCATTATACATAAATTATTTCGTATCATTCCTCCTGGTTTACGTAAATGATTTGCGAATTCATTTGCAGCTACTCGCATTTCTGGTGGGTCTCCGACTTTCATTATATCATTGACTATATATTTGCAATCTGCTGATAATAATTTGCTCATTATAGATTCTGGTCTCAAATCAAGATTGCTTATTGATGCTGTAATCATATTATTTTTTTTATGTGACGTTAATACAGCAATAATTTCGGCTATATTATTTCTAAATTCTTGATTATTTATATAATTATCTTGATTACCACGCATTAATGACTTAATATGTTTTTTCTTTTTATAAATCCAACTTGGTAAATGTGAACAAGATATATTTATATTTTTACTCATATATAGTAAAAGACAATCAATCAGTTCGTTTGTCATTCTAGAGCATATTAATTCAGTTGACCAATAACAAGTATCTTCAATTAAGTTTGCACTTAATGACTTTTCTAATATCTTAAATATGTTTTTAACATTATAATTTGATACAGATGGTTCAAATCTTCCAGATTCATTTTTTTTACCAGGAATAATAAAATTCGATATATATATACAATATGCCGATGGAATCGTCATCTACATATTATAAGATAATTTTTTATTAAATTTTACTTATATAAATCTTACTTAGGTTATTTTGCCATACTCCTACTAACCCTATACCCCTTCATCATATCAGCAGTTTTAACACATTCCTTATTTTCTTCATCATACTTACACCCTTTTGATGCAAAACATCTTTTAGGTCCTTTTCCTTCACAAATACCCGATTTAAAGAAACCTTTAACTGTATTTTTTGTTCCTTTTCCAATTTTTCTAGCACCTTGTTTAATTTTGCTATATTTTATATCAGTCTTGGATCCCATACGAGACCAAAACCCAGGTCTCTCTGTTCCAGTTGATACATCACGACTTCTCCTATCTGCACCATAACCACCTACACCATAACCACCTGCACCATAACCTCCCATACCCATACCTCCCATACTTCCCATACTTCCCATACTCGAATCTACCATACCCGTTTCGAGTTCTTCACGGTTTACTCTGCTCATTGCTCTTAATCTGTCACGCTCTTCTTCATCTAATTGAGAATAACCATAATTGTTGAGGAAACCAGCAAATGTTAAATAACCTTGTTCTTTACCTAAATATTTAAGTCCTTTACCTACAAGATCACCTGCGATTGGTATCATTGATATCATAGAATACATTGAATTTAACCCTTGACCTCTTATTCCATAAATAAACATATTAATAAAATCGAACATCCATCCAAATGGTGGAATTATACCCAATGCATCAAATAATGTTCCTATACCATCTAAATATCTTGTTAATTTTCTATCACAAGCTTCTTTACCTGAAAACCCCCCAGCTCCAGATGGAGAGGCGGCCGCAACTGCGTCGGTCTGGTCACCACCACCTTTGTGTTTTCTTTTAATTAATGTGATAACAACATATTTACGCATTTTCTTTTGTTTTTCTAAAAATTTTACTGTATTAATTACTTTTTGTGTAAGTTGTACTAATTCAACTGCCTTTAATTTCTTGTTTTTACCTTTTAATAATAATGAACCATCAAATGTTTTTACTTTTAATAAATTATTAACCGCATCACATAATGTTGCTGAATATAAAACTGCGTTAAATACAGCATTAAACAATATATTCATATTCACAATAACATCTGTAATTTTAGTATGAGATGATTTGGTATTTAACGCAATATGTTTTATTATATTTGAATAGTTTTTATTAATATAAGTAACCATTTGTTGATGTTCATGTTCATTTTTAGAACGTGTTAAAGTTTTAGTTTTTCGATTTGACTTTACTGAACTAGATGTTTTAGATGTTTTAGATGATTTCGATGTTTTAGATGATTTCGATGATTTAGATAATTTAGATGATTTCGATGATTTATCTATTTTTGATAATTTATCAGATTTTTTCACCATACTAATTTTATGTTAGAAAATAATTATTGATATTTTTATAATAACTTTCTTCTGGAGTATCTTTCATAATTAACCTTGTTAAAATTATATCATTTCTATCTCCTATATTCAGTATTGATTTTTCATCTTTTATAGGATTATTACTATCTATATTAGGTTGCATAAATATTATATTTGTAATATTATCAAACATACTTCCATTAATTATTGAATAAGTAGTTATTAAAACTTTGACATCTGGGTTATTATTAAACTTTAATTTTTCCGTGATTTTTGATAACCAATTTCCAATTGTAACGGAACATATTCCATTACTATTAAGTATCTTAATAAGTTTTGAAATTATTTTTTGTGATTTTACACATATAATAACTTTACCAACTGAATTTTGTATTATATTTAATGTATGTAATATTCGTGTGCCAATTGGAACTAAATTATAATTACATAATACATAATAAATGTTTTCATTCTTTGACGCGATATTCTGTCTACAGATTGAACAATTATTATATTTATAATCAATCATTAATATTGTACATGATACGCAAAATATATGACCACATTTCAATAATATCATAAAATTATGAATATTATCACAACATATGGGACATACGGGACATACGGGACATATAGGACTATTTTTAATATTTTGATTTTTTTTCTTTATTTCTAATATTGAATTAGATAGAAAAATATTCTTCTTAATATTATTATCCAAAAAATCTATATAATTACTATCAATACGTCTTATATATTTTATAATGTCTATTTCTGATATATTATCGTTAATTTTATTGTTTTTTAACAAAATCGAATTATATAACTGTCTTTCTGTTTGATTAAACTGAAGAATAGATGTAGTATAATGAATATTTTTACTTGATATTTTTTTTGTATTTGCTCTAACACAATTATTTATAAAATTTCTTCTATTATCAATTCTATTTATCATTCCATCTATTGATAATATTGATAATGTATTAAAATATATATCATTATTTTCCAAACATAACATTGATGTTATACACCATCGCATTTTTGAATTCAATGATGATAAGTATTCAACTATCTCTTTATTAACAATTATTTCATTATAATTATCAAAAATTATGCAATCCCATTGAATGCTATTTAATTTATTTATAAAAATATCATCATAACTACATAATATAATATTTTTATGTTCTCGTACAATATCTGGATTCTCTACCAAAAAATCACTATAATTATTTATATTATGATTATTAGTACTTTCCTTATATGTAATATCTATACCATAATTTAATATTTCATCTTTCCAATTTTTATAATTATTTTTGTTACATAATATCAATGATTTGTATGTTGTATTAATTGTTAGTAATGACAAAAATGTCAATATCTTTCCATCTTCTATATTGTCGATAAATATACCTCCTTTACATATCCAATCCAAACCAATATCTTTATTTTTTTTCAAAAATTCGTTATCGCTTATTTTTATGATATTATTTAAATAAATATTTTCGATATCAAAATTTTGTATTTGGGAATATGAAGAATTAATTAACCAATATAAACTTTTTAACTGATTACTTTGAAGGGTAGAAATTATTTTATTTGATGATTTATATTCATTCATATCAATTGTTGTTTTAATATGAGGAATACTTCGATATTTTTTAATATATAAATCAGTTATAATTTTAGCAAAATTTATTATATGCTGTTCATCTGTCTTGATAAAAGTTTTATTTAAATCCTTAATATTATCACTAGATATATCTAAAAAAATTTGGAATTTATATCTATTATTTTTGACACTTCGTTTAAATCTAAAATATAGAAATTTTATTTTGTTGTAATCATCACATTGATGTATAAAATTCATTATTACTCGCAATTCATTTTTCATATTTGCATTTTGAATAATTGTATTTACTAATCCGCTTAGTATAATTTTCTTTTTGTTCCATAAAAGAATACAACTATTAGATGATATTAATTTAAAAAATGTAAATGATAACGAATATAACGGTGGTGCATTATTATATATACAAGAATATAACTTAATATAATTATCATCAACATTATACATTTAAATATATTTAACAAGTATTAAAATAAAGTTAAATATATCTTTATATAATTAAATAACTACTCGATAAGTTACCGCACTATTATATTGTGGGTCATATCGTGTAACTTTTATAACATCGCCAATATTCATACCATAAAACTCGGCAATTGGATCGGTATACATTAATTTGGGTAATCTTGTTTTAAATTCTTTAATGACATTACTATCATCCTTTGTTGTATACGATTTAACTAGTTCTTTAAGATCATGATCATTTACCATATCAAATTGGGGTTGTAACACGTGTTTTGTAATATTAAATAAAAGAGACATATAACTAAATACATCAACTCTAGTAATTTTACTGGATGGTGTATTATATTTTTCTTGTTCTCCCTTTAATGATGTTTTTAAAGTTCCTGTTTTTTGAGGTTTATCTTTTAAAACAACTATCAGTTGTCCATTAAATTTTTCTGGCAATAATGTGGATATTTTTGTCCTCTTTTCACTTCGTTTTGATTTAATAATAAAGACTATACATATTTGTTCATTTTTAGACGAATCGTTTGAATTAAAGGTATCAATCTTAAACATACTGGAAGATTTGTCAGATTCGCTAGATATTTTCACAATAAATTGTTCTCGTGTTAATTCGTTATTTACTCGAAAATTTCGTGCATCTGCCATTTCCAAAACTGTTTTATATGCAAGATATAGTCCATTTTTCTCTTTCATTGAAAGATTTCCAGAATCTTGGTCTGCCATTTTATTTAATTACTATATGAGTTTATATTAATTCAATTTTTAAATAATTTACTATAACATATTTTTAATATTGCCGAAATATTTTGGTTTAAAGCATTTAAATTATAATATGTTATAATATGAATAATTTAATAAATAATACATACAATTACATTAAGAATTATTCACTGGGAACTAATAAATGTAGTACAAAATCAAATATACTCGATCCAGTATCTACAGTTATTCGTATTTCATTACTTCATTATAAACCTAAAGGAACTAAAATAAGTATATGTAACAATTCTATCAAATATCAAGAACCTAGTTTTATTCAAGGGGCGATCAGATGGTTAAATGGAGATAATAGAAATGATATACATAATTTAAAATATCCATTTTCATTATTTGTGAAATGGTATTGCAATGAAATAAATGATATACATCAATTATCGGAGAAAGATATGAATTTTCTATTAGAAGTATGTAATGTAGGTCTTTATGCATTAAAAAATAATTATGAAAACAATGGTGATATAATATGCGACAGTTTACAACATTATTCAGATATATTATCAAGTAATGTATCGCTCAATAATCGTGAAGAAAATGAGATTTATTTAAATATTAAAGAAATGTGGTCTTTTAACGAAATCCATATAATTTGTAATCTTATGAGAGAAGTTGAATTATATAAGAGTGAAGAAACTCATTTTAATAGTTATATAGGAAGTATTGAAAAAATATTAATCGCAAAAGATAATCATATTCATAAATTTATAAATGATGTACTGTATACTTAATTTGAGGATGTACACCGATATTCTTTAATTATATATATTATTTATATACAAAATATAATGAAGTATAGTTTTCATTGTTTTTATTTTACGATACAATCATGGTTAGATTCCATAAAAAAAATTTTTGTTAAAAAAGAATTACCTGGTCCAGTTGTTGTTGATAATATTAATAACTATATAGACTTTACTGAATTAAGGAAAAATAAATATGTTAAAAAAGATAAAAACATAATTGGTAATTCAAATACAAACAAATTAATTGATTCAAAAGGTTTACAAAAAAGTTCAAATTCTTTATACTATTCTTGTACTGAATAAATTATAATTATCATTGTCATAATTTTATTACTATTTAAAAAATTGAATTTAAAATTATAATTATATTATAAGTTAAATGATTGTTCCTATAAGATGTTTTTCTTGTGGAAAATTAATTGCAAATAAATTTGAAAAATACACTGAAATTGTAAAGATTGAAAATATGATTAGTAAAATTCAAATCGAAGGAAGTGAAGGAAGTGAAGGAAGCGAAGGAAGTTCCATATCAAATTCGATAAAACAAATACGCAATAATAATTATGAAATAATAAGTGATGAATCAAAAAATGCCGAACTTGAAGGAATTATGAATTCTATTATAACAAAAATTATTGATACTGAGGGTTTATCTGATAGTGATGGTATAAATGATTCAAAAAAACGAGCATTGGATGCTGTAGGTCTTAGTAGATACTGTTGCAGAATGCAATTTCTTGGAACCAGAAATATTATTGATGTTGTTTCTACGGATAGGAAAAATATATAATGTGATTTTAAGGTGAATTAAAAATGAATGAACATAACATCTTTGAAAAAATATGCTTGAATTTAAAAGTTATATCTAAACTTAATGCAAATGAAAAAATAAAAGTTACACATAATGGAGGTATATTAATAGATCCAAGTCGTTCCTTCCAAGGATTTTTTCGTTATATTATGGGTGATTCGAGGAATAAAACAGTCTCTAAAATATGGGAAATATCAAATTATTCTGTTGAATTCTCACAATCATTATTAGATTCTGTTCACCTTAAGAAGATTAATCAAGAAAATACATCGGAATATCAAAGGGTTATTCATAATTTGGAAATAATTTCCAAAGAAATGACATCATCTCTTAAGGGTCTTAGTAATTTAACTACAACTTATCGTGAAGATGGATATATACGTTCTGAACTTGAAATAATTACTGATAAATTAACAAACCAAATAAATATAATAAATAATATGTTAAATACTATGTTAAATACAAAAAAATCAAATAATTTTAACAATGGTATGAGTAATGAAATTAGTAATGGAATGCGGAATGAAATTAGTAATGGAATGAGCAATGAAATAAATAATGGATTTAATAAAAATAATTTTAGTTTTGATTAAATATAATATGTTATTAACTGAAAATAAAATGAATTGCTATGTATAGATTATAAATGTTTTCTAATGACAATCGTTTAGTTCAATATAAAAATAACGAATATGATGACGATTATACTGATTATAATTTAGGTAATGACTTTGATATAAATAAACTTCATCAAATACAAGATAATAGAGAAAACAAGAGAAATTCTTTTTACCAAAAAATACTTCAAAAATGTTATAGTCGTATTGATTGGGTTTCACGATATCATAGTTTTTCGACATCGTGTTGTTATGAAATACCTGAATTTGTTCCTGGTATACCACCACACGATATGGATTTGTGTATAAAATATATATATAACTCTCTTTTAAGTAATGGGTTTAAGGTAAAATATGTTTCAAAAAATATATTATATATAAGTTGGAAGAAAAATGAATTAAGAAATTTCAAGACACAACAAAAAAATAAAGAAATTAATAAAAAATCTAATTCAGAAAAAAGAATGAATATGAATAGCATTAAGGGATTATATCGGGAAACAAGTGATTATAAACCAAGTGGTAATTTCATATATGGAAATATATGGAATAAAATAAAAAATAGAAATAAAAGTTTTGAGATGTAAAATTACTTTTGAATCAATTTAATCAATTTAATCAAATTTTTTTTTAAATGACAAATAACATTCTGCAATTAAGAGAATAAATATAACTACAAGTATCACTAAAATAATACCACGCATATTTTCCTTATTCATAATATTATTTGAATATTGTCTTTTTTTATGTTTTCTTTTAGATTTATTTCGACGTTTATGTTTTTCATCAGCAATTTTTATTAACAGTATAAACTCTTCCATACATTCATCACATTCCATAAGATGTTTTAGAATATTTCTAGCATCTTTACAACTAGTTCGTTCTAATTCTCTTTCATCATGATATATTTGAACTTCTTTACCGTGTGCGATATTATCAGATGGATATACTATAGGGGGGATTCCATCTGAATCTCTATTTGGTTCTGGAACATATTGCTCACCCCACGCCTCTGTTAATGAACTATAATTAGGCATATCTTACTTTTAAGAATAGAAAATTATATTAAAAGAAACATAATAAATTAATTAATTAATTTAATTTATTTAATTGATTCTATTATATTTTACAAAAAAAAGTTGTTTCAATATATAGATATGGATAATTTAGTAAATACACTCCAATGTGTTGTCAGTTCCCCATTTTTATTTATTCCTATAATGTTTTCAATAATATTAGCAATAATCCCAGTCGAATATATATATAAACCGCTCCCTTGGGCTCCAGAAATAATTGCACGTCTTGTATCAAATTCCACATTTCATATTTGTTTAATGATAATACTTATTATTTTGACTTGTGGTAACAATCCTAAGGCAGCAATTGGATTATACATAATTCATATTGCACTTCTTAATAAATTTAAGACAGTTTATAATGATAATGAATAAATGATTTTAATATTAATTCAATATGCAATAAATTTGTAAATATAAGGTACTTTATATTAAATATAATGTACTTTAAATTCAATTTTTTTTATTATATAAGAATATAAAGAAATGGTCAACGTTGTTGTTAGAAAACTTAATGCATTATTAGCACCAGTAAACAAAGTATTAAACAATGAATATGCAACCGCCATCGTTGCAGTATTTGTAACATTATACGCAAGTAGCGTAGCACCAAGACTTCCATCATATGTAAGTGACTTATTCGGAAACTTCTTCTTCAGACTTCTTATGCTCACCCTTATTGGTTTCATTGCAAACAAGAACCCAGCAATATCACTCCTTATGGCAACCGGTTTCCTTATTACCCTTATGATGCTCAACAGACAAGAATCCGAAGAAGGTTTCCTTGATGCTCTTGATTCATTCAGAAGTGAAAGATTTGTAGACCCAACCGAAGGACCAGCAGGACCAGAAGGACCAGCAGGACCAGCAGAAGGACCAGCAGGACCAGCAGAAGGACCAGTACAAGAAGAACCAGTAGAAGATCCAGTAGCAGCATGCAAAAGACAATGTGAACAACCAGCAGGACCAGTACAAGAAGAATCATTCGCTCCATGGTAAATAACAAAATAAATCAAATCTTATCGATTAAACATTTTGGTATAAACATTTTGGTATAAACATTTTGGTATAAACATTTTGGTATAATTAAAATATTTTAACTTTATTTATTTAATATTCACGAAGGAATTCCCTTCACGAATTATATTATTTATTTATTTCACCACAAATAATTGTTCATATATATTAGTATGCACTTATCAAATATTTATCAATATATAAATTTTTTAGATAACAATATGGCATTATCAACATTATGTATGGTATCACTTAATATTGGATTAAGACATCTTATTCAAGATATACCCAAATCTGCCGACGTTATACTTGGATTAAAACCTATGAGAATACTCGCTGGATTTTCGATATTTTATATGGCTACAAGAAACTTTAAATATTCTATTATAGGGACTTTATTATTTTTCATTTTTATCAAATTATTTTTAAATAATGAAAGTAAATTAAACATACTACCTAAAAATATGAATGATGCATCAAAAAAAGATATTGTAGGTGATGAATTAAATCTTGTTAAGGAAGGTCTTGAATCATTTAATACATTAAATGAATTTACAGAATATAAGGGAAAACTTAAAAATGTCAATACTATACTCTCAAAATTATCAAATGCATCTTCATTAAAGATAATAGTTTAAGATAAATTATAATTATGGGTTATAACTGTGTTAGATTATCGGATAAAAAACAATTATTCTAATTAGTATAATTGATTAAATATGGAAAATATCACAGTGAGTATTAACACTAATAAAATAAATACTAAAATTGCTAAAAATATGTCATTATATTTATCTCGAAATGATATAATTCAATCATTAAATAAAAATACCTCACTTTCAGTATTTAATATTGAAAAACAATTAAATGATAAATCAAATGAAAAATCCAATGAAAAATTAAATGAAAAATCAAATGCTAAATCAAATGAAAAATCAAATAATTTATCTAATAAATTATTTGGTATAAACTTATTTACGGATAATACAAATACGGATATTAAAAAACCAAAATGTAGTATATGTATAGAAAATTTTGAAGATGGTGATATAATACGAACTACAATATGTAGTCATTCATTTCATCAAAAATGTTCTGATAAATGGTTCGAATTTAAAATGACTTGTCCTAATTGTCGAAAAATGATAATATAAACACTGTTATACTGTTATACATCCATTTGATGCATTCATAACATTATTAGTATATTTTTTTAAATATCCACTTATGTTTTCTTTATTTTTTGTTTTACGATATTGTTCACTATTTATAGTATCAATATTAAAATTTTTAACTCTATTTCTCATTTCAATTTCATCTATTGATAAATGAATTATGCCTTGAATAGGACTTATATATATTTTATCTCCATTTTTAATAATTCCAATCTTTCCACCACACGCAGCTTCCGGAGTAACGTGACCTATAATCATACCATGAGAACCACCTGAAAATCGCCCATCTGTAACAAGAGCAACTTTTCCTAATAATCCATAACCAGCAAGTGCTGATGTTGGTCCCAACATTTCCGGCATACCAGGACCACCTACTGGACCTATATTTCTAATGATAATGACATTACCTTCTTTGATATTACCATCACTAAGTGAGTTCATCATTTCATTTTCTGATTCAAACACTATTGCGGTTCCTAAGAAGTCTTCATTGTTAAATTTATCATAATCTGATGATTTTTCGTCTATTTTATTGATATCAACCTTAGCAACCGCACCTTGTTCGGCAATATTTCCTTTAAGAATTTTAATATGTCCATCATAGCGTAATGGATTTGTAAATGGTCGTACAATACCATCATTTGTGGGGATTATAGGAGGATATTTACTTAAAACATCTCCCATTGATTCGCCGGAAATTGTCATACAATCGCCATTAAGGTGTCCTTTTTCAAGCATATAACTCATAAGACTCGGTGTTCCACCAATATCGTGTAAATCTTCCATAAGGTGAATTCCACTTGGTTTGAAATCACATATTACTGGTGTTTCTTTTGATATAGTCATAAAATCATCAATTGTAAATGAAATATCTGCAGTTCTTGCTATTGCTAATAGATGAAGAACTGCATTAGTAGAACCACCGACTGACATACATACACGAACGGCATTTAACAGTGACTCGCGTGTAATAATATCCATAGGTTTTATTTCTTTTTCAACCATATTTCCTATCATCTTGGCCGCGTTCTGTATCTCATTTTCTTTATCGATGGATGTTGCTGGATGTGATGAACTTCCTGGAAGAGTCATACCCATTGCTTCACACGCCATTGCCATAGTATTAGCGGTATACATACCACCACAAGCACCTGAACCAGGACAGCATTTTGTAAGCAAATCTTCTCTTTCATCACTTGTCATTTTCCCAGATATCATTTCGCCATAACTTTGAAAAGCACTTACAATATCGACCTTGTTTCCATTATGATTTCCTGAACGAATAGTACCACCATATACCATAAGCGATGGTCTGTTAACACGAATCATTCCCATAAGAAGTCCTGGAATATTTTTATCACAACCAGGTATCGATATACTTCCATCATACCAGTGTGCTCCCATTGCTGTTTCATATGAATCTGCAATCAATTCTCTCGATGGAAGCGAATATTTCATACCTTCGGTACCCATTGATATACCATCACTTACACCGACTGAATTAAATCTCATACCAATCATTCCGTTTTTTGTAACTTCATTTTTAATATTTAATTGCAAATCATATAGGTGTGAATTACATGGATTTCCATCATACCATACTGAACCAATTCCAATTTGTGCCTTTTTCATATCATTCTTTTTTAGACCAAGAGCATATAGCATTGCACGAGCAGCTCCCCTTGCATCACCAGAAGTAATTACTCTGGAAATTCGATTCATAAATTGCTTTTGATAATTATAGAATGATATTTTTAAATATTTAATATTAATTATTTAAAAATATTTATAATTGGATAAATTTATTTTTTATTACTTAATTTAGTTATAAATTTAATTTTGGATCATTGTAGCGAACAGAATTGATTATTTTTATTATAATTAAAATTATTACGTCTATATCTTAATCGCATTTGTCGCATTTCTTCTTGTATATTATTAACTTTGTCAATAAGTTCTTCATTTTGAGAATTTGACATAATTAGCATTTTCTCTAGGACATTATTTTCTTCCTTTTTGTTTTTATATTTATTATTTAATTCATCATTTTCATCTAATAATATTTGTAGTGTAGTTTCTTGTGGATTTGTTATATTTACCACATCATTTACAATATTATCTATCATTATAGATGAAATTTTCATACTAATTATTTTATTATAAATTTTTCGATACCATTTTTGTATTTTAATGGATGCAGTCTTTTTAATTAGATAATTAAATCTATTTATGTACATAATATATGTATACCATATCATATCGTATGATATTTTCTTTAGATTATTTTCATATAGTATCGTATATTCCTTAATTGGATGAATACATTTAATAAATCTTTTTATCTCTATTGATAAGTTATATTTCGTAATAAAAATATTTCTATTAATTATTATTTTTGTAATTCTTGATAAAGATGTTGACGCAATAATAATTTTACAGTAATTATCTCTATATTTTTTTCTTCGTGAATATGCACATATTAACGATGAATATTTCCCTATCATATTTGATTTTAATAGTTCAAGTTTTTCATATACATTTCTTTTCATAAATATTTTCGTTTTACCAATTTGATAATCTACTGAATCAATAATCTTGTCTTCATTTTCTTTATTTATTTTATTAAATAATGTTTTAATACTATTTGATTCATCTGATTTATTTGATTCATCTGATTTATTTGATTCATCTGATTTATTTGATTTATTTGATTCATCCTTATATAAAAACCAATATCTATCTTGAATCGATTCTGCAGACATATTAACCGGATATCCTGATTTAGCAACTCGTATTGCTTCCAATATACCACTATATTTAAGTTGCTCCAATACCCTTTTTCTATCAAAATAATTACTTACATTATCGTCATTGGATTTTATACACCTAATAAAATGAGGTCTTGTATTAGATATAATCTTTTGGAGGTCATTTAATTGTAGTTGAAATTGTTTTGATATTGTTCGCGTCATCTTTGTATCAATGAATTCTGTAAAATCGAAATTATTTACTATATTATTCTTACTTTTACTCAATATACTGCACGTCTTTTTGCTTACCCAATCGCGATTTTTATCTAAAAATCCATCAGATGTATATATTACATTACCAGCATAATGTTTAATAATAAAATCCAATTTTACCAATCCTTTTGGTTCTGTCATAAAATTATCATATTTTTCCATTTTCTTACATACATTTCGAAAAAAGTTACCATCTGAACCATTAGGAACGAGTGATTGTTCATCAAGTAAAGAAAATATACTACCTTTATCAGATATCATTGACAAACACGCAGAATTATCTTTATAAACGATATGCTTCCATTCGATATTTTCTTTTTGATACTCTTCTTGTTCCACTTTTATAGTAAAGTCTGTAAATAATTTCTGTAATACCTCGTTTGTGTAGTTTATACATATTTGTTCAAAACCATTCTCATCGAATACCTCAAAACCGAATATATCAAGAATCCCGACGAATTTTTGTTTATTACTTGTTATACCAATATTTGTATTATCTGTATTTATACAACTATTAATTGATTTGAGTATCCATCCAAATAATCCACTATATATGTTTTTAAGAAGAACATCACGTGCGTTTTCGCATTCTTTTTCTGTTAATGGGATTTTACATATATCACCACATGCTGATATTTCTCTTTCAGTCAATAAAGATTTTAAATTTTCACTTTCTATACCAAAAAGATCGGCACACAAATCAAAATTATCGATTTCTTTATTAGTATTTGGCGTTGTGTTATATGAACGATACATATTACCTAGATGGAGCAATCCAGCAAGTATTCGATTAATATTTGAAGATATATCAGTATTGCTTGTATTAGTATCTATAATTTTTAATGTTTTTAGTGCTTTAATGTAATTTTTATATTCTGAACTATCCGAAACACCATCTTTTCTTTTATAATTTACACTTCTTCCTCCCCTTAATATAATATAATCATCTGGATTTGATGTTAAATTATATTCAGATAATGTTTTTTGGTTTAGACCTGACAACATTTGATAAAATATATGGAAATTTCGTTCTCCGTCGTATTGTTTAATAACTCTTACTCGTTCAAGTAAATATGTTTTAATTACTGCTCCATATAATTTATTTTCATTAAAACACATTTGAATAAATTTTCCAAATCTACTCGAATTATCATTGCGTCGTGTCATAGCATTACCGAATGCTTCTAATATAGGATTTGATTCCAATATTTGTTTTTCGATACTATTTGTACTATTATTTGTTTGTATTGTATCTGCAATGTATTGCATTACAAATTTAGTAGTAACAGTTTTCCCTGCACCACTCTCACCACTAACAAGTATTGATTGATTGTCTTGATTTAGTCCTTTAACTGCATTTCGTGCTATTACATATACGTGTGGTTCTGATTTATTCTGAGAGGGTTGTGTTTTAGATACCTCCAAAGCAATATCTTTTCCGTAAATGTCAATTTCTTTAAATGGGTTTACTGCAATCAGAATAGGACCGGTATATGTGTATATTGAATCTGACATATACCTTTTATGAACTGTATTAAGTATGGATGGTTCATTGAGATGACTTAGATTTATAAGATCGGGTTTTTCATAATCATCGATATCTCTGTATTCCATACCTTCTTCAATTTCTGTTATTTCATCTTCAATCCATCCTAATTTGTTATCTTTTTTCCATATACAAATATTTTTGCTCCCCATTATATAAAATAAACAATTTTGTTTGGAATAACATTACAAAATTGTAAATAAATTTTAATAAATTTAAATAATTTTTAATAATTTTAATAAATTGTAAATAAATTGTTTAGAATTTTGTAAAAAACAATATAATAAAACTAATCTAAACAATATTTTGTTATAAGAATTAATATAGGTATACCATAATAATATATATTTTTACTAATTAATCCAACATTTTCTTTTTTATGCTTTCTAATAGTAACAAAACTTTTTTCTTCGTATAATGGAACTATTTTACCCATTGCACTTTTTATTCTTGGTTCTGTTGTAATTATATTTTCATGAATAAATTTCTCTTTTGATACAATTAATTTTTTCTTTTCAAAATCAAAACCAGCGACACCAATCGGATAATTAATTCCTTTTGCGATATAGAAATATCCGGAACGCCATGGGGTTGCTGATAATGTTCCTTCGGGAGAAATAACAATATGTTTTATTTTTTCATCTTTTAACATTTCTATAGTATTTTCGACAAAACCATTTCTAGTATCTTCTCTTCTTGTAGAAGGAATAAATCCGAATTTTTTTAATATCCAACCATAACTTTTGAATGGTTGGGGTTTCATCACAATCTTTATATTTCTTAATTTTTCATTATATCGATATAAAAAATATAACAATATTTCCCATTTAGATGTATGTGAGATACAACATACAACTGGTTCGTCTGTAATATTTCTTATATTTGTTTCCCACCCCATTATTATAAGTATTAATTTTCGTAAAGAAAACATGGAAATCAAATTGTCTATAATTTTAATAGATTATAATTATTCGAATTTTACATTTATATTAATTTTATCTTTAATTCATTAATTCTGTTAATGGTTCTGTATAAAAACCGACCATAATATCTTTTGATTTTTTTATATTATTATAATCTCTTTTTACTAAAAAATTATATAAAAATGTCCAACCACCATTTATATCTTTAAGAAATTCATTTATTGTTCCTATTTTATTAATTTCTATTGTTTCAACAGAATAAAGAAGTTCCTTTATTTTATTATGATGTTTACTAGTATCCTTGTTATGTTTTTGTACTAAAACAAGGTAAAGTAGACTATATAATTCATCAACTTCTGATGGTATATAAACATTTATATTTTCTATTTTTATCATCTTACGATTTTCTAACATTTCAAATTCCCAAACATCACTATAATAATTATCACCAACATAACGTACATCGATATTTACTCGATTGTTTCCAATAATTACATTATTTTGAATATAAAATCCATTATCATTTTCTCGCATATATTTTTTATTATTGCTTCTTGCTCCAACCAATGATTTAAACATATAATAATCATTAACCAATATATCTATATCTGAACCATCTTTAAAATTATTTATATCACTTATATCATTATAACTTCTTTGAACTAAATATTTTAGTTTATTATTGTTATTTAAAACGTCAAAAAATTCTTTGAAATCATTAAATTTTATTCTGTTAATACTTTGATTAAATACCGATAGACACAAATTTGCTTCTTCTATATTATAACTTGTATGAACTTTGTAATATGCTTTTTTAGACCCCCCCAATATGATTCGCAATACTTCTTTTATTTCTTGCATGTTTATATTTAATACTTGATTACACGCAGTTGCCTTACTATATTGGTATATTGGGTTTGTATCATTTAAGATAATCAAATAAAGATTATTATCTTTTACTCTATTATCTTTTTCATTAAAATATAATGATAATGCTAATTTTGTTTGCAATTTACTATCCAATTTAACTATTTCTTTTGATACTATTTTAATTGTATTTTTTATTGATTTAAGATACATATCTGTTTTATCTTTATCTTTAATATCCCATATAATCATTGTATGGATTTCATTTTGACGAAATCCATTACATAAATATAATTCTTCTTTATAACTCGATATTCTATATTGTAAATATTTGTCATAATATATTCTCTGTTCAGAAACATCATTAATTAAATTGATTAACAAAGAAAGTAAGTTATCATATTTATCTATATATAATTCGGTTATATTATAAAAAGGATAATTTTCTTTATTATTGGTCCATCCAAAATCAATTAATTTTATAATACCGTCATTTATTAAAAGATTACCAGGAAACATATCATTGTGATTTATATTATTATTCTTACATACATTTATAATTGTTTTCAACTGTTCTTTCCAATCTATTGGAATGGGAATTATATTTTTATAATTTATAGTCCATGGTGTTGTTTTTAAGTTTACATCAAAAGGATTTTCTCCACAATATTCCATATAAATTATATACAACTCAGTATCAATATAATATACTATTGGAAAATTTTTATATCCATTCAATATCGTTAGATACTTCGTTTCATTTTCAAATATATTTTTATAATTTCCAAAATATCCTATTCCACCCATTTTTTTAAATGATTTTTTTATTATTGGATTTGTTATATTATATTTGGTTTTCATAATTGTATTCGGTTGTATAATCTCTACTATTGCTGTTGATGAACTTGCTTTAAAAATACTAGATAAATTTCTAAAATCTGATTTTTCCATTTATACTATAATAATTTTGTCTTTAACCTTAATTTATAATATAATTCGTTATTTTGATTTAAAATTTAATTGGTATAATCATATATATTATAAATAATGGATAAAAAGACTATACTAATCAATATTTTAAATTCTGCAAATGATTATTTCGAAAAAGGTAATTATATATATGCAAAACAAATTTATGAATCATTATTAAATAAAATTAAAAATAAAAAAATATATTATAATTTAGGTATTTGTTTATATAATTTAAAAAAATATGATGAAGCAATTATTATATTTAAAAAAGTTATATTATTAGATCCTTCTTTTAAAGATACTTATAATAATATGGGTATTTGTTATAAAAATTTAAAACAATATGATAAAGCGATTGAACATTATAAAAAAGCTATAGATTTAGATAAAAATTTTGTTGAAGTATATTATAATTGGGGTATTTGTTTAGATAATTTAAAAAAATATGATGATGCCATTATATTATATAATAAAGTTGTACAATTACGTCCAACATATGTAAATGTGTATAATAATTTGGGTCAAATTTTATATAAATTAAACAAGTATAATGAAGCAATTAAAAATTATAATATAGCAATACAATTGAATCCAAATTTTTATATAACATACTATAACGTAGGATTATTAAATTTAAAAAAAAAAGACTTTATTAAAGGATTTGAATATAACGAGTATAGATTAATTATAGACTATATGAATATAATTACAACAGATTATACAATTTTGCCCCAGTTAGAATTATGGGATGGAAAAATAAAAATAAACAAATTACTTATTTGCTGTGAACATGGTATTGGGGATATATTTCAATTCATGAGATATATATTAGAACTATCTGATATACATCCTGAATTATATATAGATTTTATTGTACCATCAAAAATATATAATTTATTATATTTTTATAATAAAAATAAAATAAAAATTATTAAAAATATAAAATCTAATAATATTTCATTATATGACAAAAAATTATGGTTAATGTCTATACCGCATATCCTAAAAATAAATAAAATAACACCTTTTAATATAGAAAATTTATATATAAAAATAAATAATAATAAGGTTATTGAATGGAAAGAAAAATTTCAAAACTTTTTACAAAAAAAAGTTGCTATTTGTTGGAAAGGAAATGTAAATATGTTAAATATTGAAAAACATATACCATTAACATTATTTAATAAAATATCGAATTTAGATATTGATATTATATCATTACAAAAGGGTGATGGCGAAGAAGAATTAAATAATATAGATTTTAAAATTCATTCTTTTTGTATAGATAATAATAATTCCTTTGAAGATACAATTGCTATACTTAATAATATTGATTTAGTAATAACAGTAGATACATCTATAGTACATCTTGCTGGTTTATTAGGTGTTAAAACGTGGTTAATATTAGATTTTGTGTCAGATTGGAGATGGTTTCAAGATGAAAAAAAAACAGATTGGTATGAATCAGTGGAATTATTTAGAAATAAAACTATTGGCGATTGGACAGAAGTTTTAGAAGAAGTAGAAAATAAACTTAAAACAGAATTAAAAAATGAAATAAACAATAAAATACCAAATAAAATGCACAATACAATACAATATGAATTAACTGATAAAGAAATAACTATCCCTAAAATACCTATTTCAATAGGAGAATTGTTTGATAAATTTTCAATTTTAGATATTAAAATGGAAAAAATAAAAGAACCAGAAAAACTTACACATGTAAAAACAGAATTAGAATATCTAAAACCATATCTTCGCAAATATGATATTACAGAAGAATTATATACAAATCTTAAAAATGTTAATAAAAGTTTATGGGATATAGAAGATAAATTACGAATTAAAGAAAAAAATAAAGAATTTGATGATGGGTTTATTAAACTTTCCCGTTCTGTTTACTTTACTAATGATAAACGTTCAGAAATAAAGAAAAGTATAAATATATTTTTTAATTCAAATATAGTTGAGGTTAAAGAATATACTGATTATAAATAGATATATTTTATTCTGTATCAATATTATTTACATTTATTAATTATTTAATATTATTTTGACATATTATTGATTAACTTTCATATATTTATCCCAACAATATTCTTGTAAGTTTTTTGCGGTTTGTTGTGGATTATCGGATTTATATATTTCTCTTCCAATAATAGCAATATTAGTTCCTATTTTAAAGACTTCTTCTGGGGTTCTATATGTTTGTCCTTTGCCATCTTCTTTTATTCCAGTATTTACACCTGGTGTTGCTATTAAAATACTTTTATCGTCAAAAAATCTTTTCTGACATACAACCATCGCAATTATATCTTGTTCTTGATACTTTTTAATTAACTTATATGCGTTATTTGAGTATTGTTCGTCAATAAGATTTCCAGATGATGACATTTGTAATACTGGTGCGAATCCTTTTCCTCTTTGTTGTAATTCAGTTATAACATTATCGAATGCTCCTTCTCCTACTAATGGATGAACTGTTATAATATCTGCCCAATCTAATATATTATAAATTCCTCCAATAATTTGTTCTTTAGAAATTGTTCCAATATCTGCTATTTTACGATCTTCCATAATAAGAAAATTAAATTCACGTGAAAGATTCACTAATTCGTTAACTACACTTTTACTAAAATCGCGGAGTATATCAATATGTGTTTTAAGAATACAAATATGTGGTGCTATTCGTCGAGTGATATCAATTAATGTTTTTGAATCTTTTACATCAACAGCAACACATAGATTACTCTTTTTCGATAATATTATATTTTTAAGTTTTTGTGATATACTCGGATTTAGTGTTGGGGTTGGGATTGATACTTTTTCGGAAGTTTTGTTATTTTCCATGTATCTTTTTACATCTGAAATTTTTAAAAGAGAAAACACATCAATATTATGTTCTTGTAAAAATTCTTTACCATTTTCTTGTCTATCAAGTATTACAAGTGCATTTTTTACTGTATATCCCTCATTCCTCAACATATTTGCAGCTTCTAGTATTGATTTCCCAGATGTCATTACATCATCAATTAGGATTATATCGGATTTTTGTGATACATCTCCTTCCAATAGTTTTTTAGTTCCATACTTTTTAGGTTCTTTCCTAAGCATAACAGATGGAATATCTGAAATAATTGACATAACTGAAGAATATGGTACACCACCATAGGGAACACCACATAAAGATAAAGAATAATCTATGGTTGGGGTTTGTCGTATTGATGATTTAATAATGTACCAATGTAAAAGATTAATCATTTCGGTACATATAATTTTCATTGTTTTTGGATGAGATTGTAATATACGCAAATCTACATAAAAATTCGATTCTTTACCAGAACTAAGAATAAAATTTCCAGTTTTTAAACATTTTAAAGAAACAAGATTATCAATTATATTCATTTATTATTATTGGATATATACTCTTAAATATTTTGGGAAACTATTTAAATATTAATATTTTAGTAAAAAAATTTTAATATCAATATTTAAATTATTTTAAAGATTTATTTGTGTTGTAAAAATATTTTTGGGACAGATTTCTCTGTAAAAAAAGTTTAGTTAATTAATCATCTAAGATGCTGCATATGCTGGCAAGTAGTAAACTGCATCATTTACAGCAATCTTTACAAACTTAGCCATTGTCATTGTTCCGGCAGAATCAATATCAAATACACTTGCACCAGATGTAGTTGCTTCTGTACCACTAAAGTCAATATGTCCATATGCAGCTTTTGGTGTAATTTTTACGGAACCTTTGGTAGTTCCATTTGCAGTTGCAATATCGACTTGTCCGGTAGTAGTTCCAGCTGCCTTTAATGTTATACCACCAGTATTTGCACGTATATCAATAGCAGCAGCATTATTTTGTGTATCATTCTCTATTCTTAAAGTCGCTCCATTTCTTTGGATATATGTAGCATCATCACTAAATCTTATTTGTTTAGTACCTGCCATTAATATACAAGTTGCAGAAACATCAACACGTGCTACTTCTGTGCCACCAGCTGATAATAAGAAATCACCTGCTGAATTTAATGTTGCTCCAGTTGCACCATCATGTGTAATTGTTACATCATTACCTGCTCCCAATGCTAATACAGCACTATCTGATAAAAGTCTAATATCATCACCTACTGTT
>Ga0209362_1000247_pt1 | contig 51475 bp, 40 predicted proteins | sample SaaInlV_165m_DNA_FD_184680 | JGI IMG/M metagenome (GOLD analysis project Ga0209362, IMG submission 184680) | Marine microbial communities from expanding oxygen minimum zones in the Saanich Inlet - Saanich Inlet SI037_S3LV_110m_DNA (SPAdes)... | ecosystem: Environmental > Aquatic > Marine >... | reverse complement strand
GGTAGAAGCTTCGGATTCCACCGGGAAAGGAACCTGGATGGTCGTGGCGCTTTTTGGAAGTCCCTCCTTAAACCAGCCCTCAACCAACCCAATGTCATCGACATCTTCAACAAAGCGCCAGCTACCGTTCAGATTTTCCCAATCGGGTCGCACAAGGAGAGGTCGCGGATATTCTGGCCGGGGCGTTAACATTTTCCTGACTCGCATGTGGTTGAGCTGAAACTATAACTTAACGAATAACTCTTCAAAAAATATTACCCGGCTGGTGGCCGGCTCGATTTATGTCAACGAAGCTAATAGTTAGCCTGGATTGCATGAACGCATTGTACGATGAGTTCATGACCAATCGCCTGACCATAACCCTTCAAACGTACTCACCTCACAAAGTTCCTTAATACTGGTCCCCACTGGCCAAGTTCAAGTACACTGGATGCATATACGACAATCAGTTACGAGGCGTAATCATGGATTTTGATATACCCGGCGATGACAATGAACTGCGTACTGCACTAAGTGACGTAAACCTGCCAACTCTTTTAATGGTCATGGCCCAGTTCTCAGGCGATGATCGCTGGCTGACAGATCGATTCCGGCCGGATCCTATTCAGACCCCCGAGGGAAGTATTTTCCCCGACGATACTGGTAACTACAACAGCGATATCGCGGCCGAGATCAGGGAAGAAGCCTTTCAGCTCATCAGGACCCTACGCGATGAAGGTGGCAACATGCCGCCGACCCCAGACGTCAAACAAATGCGGCATCTGATGGAGTTCTCCACCGCTGAACCATTGGAAGACGAGTTTTGCGCAATGCTGCTGGAAGAAACCAATTTCGTGAACCGGGACAATACCTGGAAACCTGAACTTGAAAAACTGACCGGTGGCGCGGCCGGCGAAAATTTCAGCGTCATTGTGGTTGGGGCAGGTATGTCCGGGATATGCACCGGGATCAAGCTCAGTGAAGCAGGTATCGACTACACCATCCTGGAGAAAAACGCAGCGGTCGGCGGCACCTGGTACGAGAACTCCTACCCGGACTGTGGTGTTGATACACCAAACCATTTTTATTCCTATTCATTCGAACGCAACGCAAACTGGTCTGGGTATTTTTCCAAACGTGACGAGCTATACGGATACTTCGAACGGTGTACAGACCAGTTCGGTATTCGAGATCACATCCAGCTGAATTCAGAAGTCCAGAAAATGCAGTTCGATACAGGCTCCCAGACCTGGCATGTCACCGTGAAGAGGCAGGATGGGTCTGTCGATGCCCTGACAGCAAATGCCGTCATCAGCGCCGTCGGCCAGCTTAACCGGCCCGTTATTCCTGATTTTGATGGCCTGGAAACATTCGAGGGCGAGAGCTTCCACTCAGCCCGCTGGCAACATGACGTATCCCTTGAAGGAAAGCGGGTCGCGGTCATCGGGACAGGATGCAGCGCCGTCCAGTTGGTTCCCAAAACAGCAGACAGGGCTTCCCACTTGACTGTTTTCCAACGATCACCTCACTGGATTTCACCGAACAAGGACTACTATCGCCCCGTTGAAGCAGGCCTGAAGTGGGCACTTAACCATATCCCGCTTTACGCTGAATTTCATCGCGCCCGCATGATTTTCGGCTTCATGGATCGCAACTGGCCAGCAGTACCTAGCGACCCGGCCTGGGACCATAAAGATCGAGCAATGAGCGAGGTCAACGATATGTTACGTGAAGCATTGGCCGGATATATCAGCGAGCAACTCGGTGATCAACAGGAGCTGATGAAAAAATGTCTGCCTGAGTTTCCGGTTTTTGGCAAACGGCTCATCATCGACAACAACTGGTACCAGCATATGACCCGAGAGGACGTAAATCTCGTGGACGAACCGATCGTGCGATTTCATCCGAAGGGCATCGAGACCGCAGATGGAACAATCCAGGAGTTCGATGTCGTCGTATTTGCTACAGGATTTAACAGCAACCGATTTCTATGGCCGATGGATGTAGTCGGAAAATCCAATGTCAGTTTGGGTGAACGCTGGGGGGAATATCCTCAGGCATACAAAGGAATACTGGTTCCCGACTATCCAAATTTGTTCTGCATTTACGGCCCAAATACCAATATCGTGCACGGTGGCAGCATTATCTACAACACTGAATGCCAGGTTCACTACATTATGCAGTGCCTGGTGCTTATGTTGAAGCAACGGGGAAAGCTCCTTGAAATCCCCCAGGAAGCGACCGACGAATACAATGAGGAAGTTCAGAACCTCAGCAAGAATCTTGCCTGGGGTCACCCGGGAGTTGAAAGTTGGTACAAGAACTCGGATGGGAAGGTGGTCAATAATTCACCGTTCAGTAACCTGGAATACTGGTCTCGCACTCATGACGCGGAACCCAACACTTATCGGAACGATTAGACATCAGGGTATCTAGTCAGGACATCTAGTCAGGACATCTAGTCAGGACATCTAGTCAGGACAAGAGATCTGAACAGGACATGGATTCAAGCGCGGTGAGCGCTCGTTCGAGCATTGTGGTTCCGAGTTTCACGCCGCGTTCGTTACCCTGGTCAAGGGTGCCGCAGATTGCGATAGGAGTGATCATGGTCACCAGTATGTTGTATCGGTACTGCTCGATACATTCCTCAAAACTATAACCCTCGACCCCTCGATCTTTGAGTATGTCGTGATAGTGTTTTAAAGCCTGCTGCTCAGATTCACCTCGCAGCGCCGCGTCGCACCCCCCTGCACTGAAATAGGCAATGTCGTGCGTTCCATTTCCGCCCATCGTGTTTTGCCAGTCGAAGGCAATAATATCGGGATCATCCGGTGACCCGGTGAGGAAGACGTTATCCACGCGGTAATCACCATGAATAATCGTCGGCTCGCCACCCATCGCATGTAGGAAAAGATCAATATACTGATCACCAATTTTGCGAACGATATCTGCGCGGTCACCACTAAAGTAGTCCGGAAACCTTTCGATGGTTGGCTCAATACCAGGCCGCAGTATTCTATCGCGCCTGAAAAGAATCGTTTTCATGTCTACCTGGTAATTCAACCAGTCAAATTCAGCAGCTCGACCCCAGAAAGTTGCATGAAGCTCCGCGGCCCTGCTGAAGGCAACCAACCGTTCCTTTTCAGTACAACCCTGCAACTGATCACCCGCTTTCTCATCTCCCAGATCTTCTAATACCAGCAGAAAATCCTGGGTAACCGGATCAACCGATGCGTATAAACAACGCGGGATCCTGATCGGTGTTTGCTGCGCGAGATGAAGATAGAAGTTGACCTCATTTTTGTAAAAGTTAAGCCCTTTGGACAACTTGCTGTTTTCAGTGCGGGCAACGCATTTGACGATAACGGTCTCTTCCCGACCGGATTCAAAGGTCAGGTGGCCTCGGGCAATCGAGGACATCAACCCAACGCCTTCGCCCAGACCGTGGATTTCAACCTCCGTTATCTTTTCAGGATAGAAGTGCCCGATAGTTTCGTTCGCTATCCGGGAGGTAAATTCTTCGTAACGCTCAATGACTATGGACATATCCCTACCAATAAAAATAGTTAACCTACATTAGTTCTCTTTTGCCGATTTATCACGGTTTATACTTTTATACTGATCAAAACAAACGAGAACCTAACTTAACTTCCTCTCTCCAGGATCAAGCGCCAAGATGCTTTCACCTTGGCAAAACCGTCTATCCTCTGTTTAATGGGTGCGGAGGTGGACTATCAACAATTATGACTATGACTACATTATTGTAGGAGCAGGATCTGCAGGCTGTGTGCTGGCTAACCGCCTCTCTGAAAATCCAGATAACCAGGTACTGGTGCTGGAAGCAGGCGGCAACGACCTGCATCCTTATGTGGGAATGCCCAAGGGGATCGCGAAACTCGTCCAGCACCCTCGATTCACCTGGACGTTCCCCATCAAGCAACCTAGAAAACCTGGACTCCCGGCGACCGAAGTCTGGATTCGCGGTAAATCTTTGGGTGGATCCAGTTCTATCAACGGAATGATCTATTCCCGGGGGCACCCACAGGACTATGAAGAATGGAACACCCTGGGCGGACCGGGTTGGGGCTGGGAAGATATTAAGGCCGTGTATCGCCAGATCGAGTCACATGAACTCGGGGAAGCTGATCACCGCGGAGGAGCCGGCCCGCTTCCGATATCAACGGGACAATTCAGGTACCCAATCGCCGAACAGCTGATCGAAGCGGGAGTCCAATTCGGTCTTGAGCGCAAAGAAGACCTAAACGACGAGACTCTTGAAGGTGTCGGTTACTACAATCACAACATAAAAAACGGGCGCCGAATGAGCGCGTCTCGCGTTTTCCTGAAGCCTGTAATGAACCGCAGCAATCTCACCGTGGTAACCAGTGCCCACGCGCACAAAGTTAACTTTGTGGATAGCAGGGCTGTCAGCATCGATTGTGACGTTGGCGGTTCCCCAACGACATTTCAGTGTCGCAGAGAGATTATTCTCAGCGCGGGCGCCTTGCTTTCCCCAAAACTATTGCAGCTATCCGGTATCGGCCCGGCAGGCCTGCTTAACTCACTTGGCATCGACATTATTCATGACAGCCCCGACGTCGGGCGAAAGCTGAGGGAACACCTTGGGTTTTCCATGCCTCATCGGTTAAAAAATGGCAAGGGTATCAATCATCGCCTCCGTGGGGCAGGCCTTGTAGCCAGCGTGCTGCAATACTACCTGACACATACCGGGCCAATGGCAACCGGGCCTTTTGAAATAGGCGCATTTGTTCGTTCCATGCCTGGCGCAAATCGACCAGACACGCAGCTCTATTTGGGCGCCTTCAGCTATGGCCGATCAGACGACAATTTCCCTGTGCAACTGAACAAGCCAGACAGCCAGCCTGGTATTACTATTTATGGCCAACTACTAAATCTGACAAGCGAAGGCGAAATTAGCATTGAAAGCGCTGATCCGAAAAAACCGCCAGCAATCAAGCCTAACTGGCTGAGCACAGACTATGACCAAAAAGCGGTTGTCGCGATGGTCCGCACCATGCGCAAGTATGCGCAACAGCCCGCCGCAGCGAACTATTTTGGAGAGGAACTGATCCCCGGCGAAAATTGCCAGAGTGATGAACAAATTCTGGAGGCGGTACACCGCTTGTCGACCAGCGGACTTCATGCCACCGGCTCCTGCCGAATGGGTAAGGACGAACAGTCAGTAGTCGACAACCAGCTCCGGGTTAGAGGGGTCGCTGGGCTTCGAGTGGCAGATTGCTCCATTATGCCCGCACTACCCAGCGGCAATACCAATGCCCCGGCGATGGCGGTTGGCTGGCGGGCCAGCGAGATCATCCTGAATGGAAAAGTTTAATCCCACCTGCAACACAATATAAGGACAGCCAGACTATCGATTCTCAACACCTTGTACGACAGCGATTTATCTTCATGACCGCGCTGATATTCGCTGGTGAAGCCGTTTACGCAATACCGTTTCATGTCACTCGCTTCTTCCGGCCAACAGTACTTGAAGTATTCGATCTGACAGCGACGGAACTGGGCGCAGCACAGGGCATCTACGGCATCGTTGCCATGATCGCCTACTTCCCTGGAGGCCCACTGGCTGACCGGCTCCCTGCACGCAAGCTCCTTGCTTTCTCGCTCTGGTCAACCGCACTGGGTGGGGTTTATATGACCAGTTTCCCTGGCTACATCGGATCTATCTGGCTTTGGGCATTTTTTGGGGTCACCACTATCCTGTTTTTTTGGGCGGCCCTGATCAGGGCGACTCGCGACTGGGGCGGCAACAATGCGCAGGGTAGGGCATACGGACTGCTGGATGGTGGTCGTGGACTATTGGCAGCCGCACTGGCATCAGCCGGCGTCATGATTTTCAGCCTGACATTCCCGGAAGATGCCGCAAATGCTTCCCTGCAGGAAAAACAGGACGCGCTGTTTCAGGTCATCTGGGGTTACAGCATCGTTACCGCACTGGCAGGTGTTTTTGTCTGGTTCGCCATCCCGGACACCCATCCAACTGAATCCAATGGCAAAGAACACGCACCCGATGACACCATTTCAAAGCATATCGTTGCGGTGCTCAGGATACCTGCGGTATGGATGCAGGCAGTCATCCTGGTCTGCGCTTACGTCGCCTACAAGGGATTTGATAACTACTCACTGTTTGCTGTCGAGGCTTACGGAATGAACGAAGTCGATGCGGCGGCAATTGTGACCATTGGTGCCTGGCTTCGACCGGTTGCAGCGCTGGGTGCCGGCTTGCTCGGCGATCGATATAGTGTATCCCGGATGCTTGCTTTGTCTTTTCTGTTTTTGCTGGCCTCGGACCTGTTTTTCGCATTTACGACTCCCATTGCGGGCGCAGCCGGGATTCTTCTCGGTAACATCCTGATAGGGTCAACGGCGATATTCGCCATGCGTGGTTTGTATTTCGCGTTGTTCGAGGAAGCGAAAGTCCCAGTCATCATGACTGGCACCGCAGTTGGTCTTGTCTCGGTCGTCGGGTATACACCAGACATCTTCGTAGCACTGGTCGCCGGCATCATGATCGATGCCAACCCAGGTGCTACAGGCCATCAACACTTCTTCGTGTTTCTCTCGGCGTTTGCAGCGATCGGTCTTGCGGTCAGCTTAAGCCTGATGCGTTTATTGCATCGGAATAAAGCTGCCGAAAACTAATCCTGTTCCATCGACCAGGTTTTGCTGGTCAGGCGCGCCAATTCCCACTCGGACAGGGATTCATCTACTTCATGATATTGCAGAGGTTGTTTCATTTCTGCTGTTTCAACACCGTTAATCGCTGGGATTGGTAGTACCTGTGGAATAGACATGATGTGCGCCTTTCGTGATCAGAGTGTGTCGCCAATTCAGACAGGAGCAATTTATCAGCAGTGACAGGAATCGATTAGGGAATAATTAGAAAGTAATAGATTCCAGTTTGGAAAGGGTTACTTCGAGAGGACTACCTTTCGAAGTGACGAATTAGACCCTTGCAGGGTTGGCCGCCCTGCACAACGGGCGCTGCTTTTAAATCCGACTGAACAAATCCTAGAGCCAGCATGGCATTGCTGAACTTCGCATTATTCCCCCTTCCAGGATCGACAATAATGACTTCACATTTCTCTTTGGCATGTCGGTTAACGAACCCGGACAGCAGAATGGCATGATCCGGCTGATAGAGAATATCGCTGCCAACGATCAGGTCAAACTCTCCCAGACTGGTATCCTCCTGTTCCCAACCTGTGCGTACAAACGGGATGCTGCGTCCTTCATTTAAGTCAACATTCAACTGAAGGTAGGCGTTGGCCTCCGGGTGATGATCTGTTGCCGTGATATCCGCAATCCTGGAATTCAACATCAGGCTCGTTAGCCCCACTCCGCAGCCAACCTCCAGGATACGCTTGTCCTTAATGTCAAATGTTTCCATCAACCGCGCAAGAACCTGTGAAGATTCCCAGATAACGCCAAACAGAGGCCAGATCGCTTCTGCAACACCCAGTTTCCGGGCGACACCATTTGGATCGCTGAATTGCTGTGTATCACGCAGCGTTCTTACATGGATATCTGACCCTTCAAACTCAATTGTCTGGTATCGATACCTTAATTGGCTGGGTTCAGGGATAGGATAACGTCTTAAAGAGGTGATTCACCCTACTACTTGCGTCTCGCGATTGCGACCTATTGACCACCCTGGCGCCAATATTCCTTGCTTTACGCGATTTGGCACCCTAGACTGCGCGCGCTGATCTGTGATCGGCCACGTCATGTTGATTTGATAGCACTGGGTACCCCAGTCGCCCCTCACCTCGAGGCCAGCCAGGCTTGTAACGCCACTGCCTCAACTCTTTATGTCGTCCAGCGCATTCGTGCGCCCTAACATCGCAATAACTGCGGTGAATTACATCATTGCGCCCGTAAAATGGCGCCAGGAAAGAATATGAGTTTTAATGAACTTGGCTTGTCCGAGCCACTACTAAAAGCGATATCCGATAGCGGATATACAGAGCCAACCGCTATCCAATCAGCGGCGATTGGGCCAGTCCTCTCAGGAAAAGACCTGATGGCATCTGCTCAAACCGGAACCGGTAAGACCGCAGCCTTCACGCTACCACTACTGGAAAAGCTAGGCCAACTAGACAGTCCCGGCAATCACCCGCGTGTTTTGATTATCACACCAACACGCGAACTCGCGGCCCAGATCGAAGCATCTGCAAACACCTACGGGAAGCACACGACGCTTCAATCACTGGCTGTGTTTGGCGGCGTCAAGATAGGACCACAGATCAAGAAATTGCGTCAGGGTATCGACATACTTGTAGCAACCCCTGGTCGCCTGCTGGATCTGAGTCAACAGGGAGCCGTAAACCTTAAGCATGTCGACGTGTTGGTACTTGATGAAGCAGACCGCATGCTGGACATGGGATTCATTCCTGATATCAAGCGCATCCAGAAGCTACTGCCCGAGAACAAGCAAACGCTGATGTTCTCAGCGACCTACTCTCCAGAAATTAGAAAACTGGCCCACGACTACCTGTCAAACCCGGTTGAAGTCAATGTCACGCCAAAAAATGCCGCTGCCCATACGGTCGAACAGGTCCTGCACCCGGTAGACAAGAGACGGAAATCCGAACTGCTTCAGCACCTGGTGCACCAGAACAACTGGTCACAGGCGCTCGTGTTTTCAAAAACCAAGCACGGAGCGAACAAACTCACCCGCGATCTGGTGAAAACCGGCGTTCGTGCGGCGGCCATTCATGGCAACAAAAGTCAGGCCCAAAGAACCAAAGCACTTGAAGACTTCAAACGCGGCAAGGTTGAAATACTCGTGGCTACTGATATCGCCTCCAGGGGAATCGATATCTCCGAGTTGCCAATGGTGATCAATTTTGATTTACCTCATGTGCCGGAAGACTATGTCCATCGTATCGGTAGAACCGGTCGGGCGGGAACAACAGGCAATGCCATCTCTCTTGTCTGCGCAGACGAATCCAAACAACTTAGGGATATTGAACGAGTCATCAAAAAACCTCTGGAGCGTGTCGAGATAGAAGGTTTCGAACCTGATCATGTTCTGCCACTGTCCAGCGCCGGTCACGATCGATCAGGAAACAATTCTGGCTCTTCAAAGAACAATGGTTCGAGGGGAAATGGCTCGAGAGGGAATGGCTCAAACGGCAATAGCCGAAATCGTCCCAGGCGCAATCGAAATTCATCTTCGAGCTCTAGAACAAACAGGCAAGCGACCGCTTAGTACGGTCCCTAAAACAAGAGCTACATCAAGCTTGTCTGCGGGAAAGGGGTGGCGCGCTTAACCGGGTATCTTCATCTAAATAAGTCGGCGCCCTGGATTCTTTCTTCCAGAAATTAGCACCACAGTTACACTGGGTCCCCTTGAACAAAGGGGCCTATTTTTGAAGCCGCCCGCTTTCAGTTCTTCTCCCCCATGAAAAACCAGAAGGGTAGATACGCCCTTCATCGATCTCATAGTAGCTTTTCATTATCGCTGATCCGAGAAACGCAACGGTCGAATAGCTCGACCTTGCCTGGATGTAACGCAGTTTAGTCCCGAATAGGTTTTTGCAAAGGTCGTATAGCAAAGCCCAACAGAAGAAGCGTATCATCATGGCGTATCAATCCTCGAATCGTCGGATAAAGATGTTCAGATGGCGAACGATGCACTCAAAAGCATGACCACCTAAAACAATGACTTTCAAACAGATTTACACGCGCGCGGTTAATAGAAAAGGTGGACAGGAACTTGCTGCTTCGCTGCCCAAGGTGAAATCTCGTCAGGCCCTTATAAGAGCCACTGATGATTCCTATTTGTCCGAAATGACCAAATGTGTATTTCGATCAGGGTTCGTTTGGAAGATTGTCGAGAACAAATGGTCCAACTTCGAGACCGCGTTCGTAGGGTTTAACCCCAAAGCAATCGCCAATTTCAGTGATGAGCGACTGGAATCCCTGGCCCAGGACACATCAATCATCAGAAACATGACAAAAATTTTGGCGACCCGGGAAAACGCAAAATTTATCCTGGACGCTAATTCCGAACACAAAACCTTTGGCCGGTTTCTGGCTGACTGGCCCGAAGATGACGTCGTCGGCCTGCTACTTTATCTGAAGAAACATGGCAGCCGACTCGGGGGACACACGGGACAATACTTCCTTCGGTTTGTTGGCAAGGACACCTTCATGTTCAGTAAGGATGTCGTCACTGTTCTGGTCGCCGAAGGAGTAGTTGATAAAGAACCAACCAGCCAACGCGCATTGCGAGCAACGCAGGAAGCCTTTAATCACTGGAGGGAAGAAACAGGGTTGCCGTACAGTCACCTGAGCCGAATCATGGCTGCTTCGGTTGGCCCGCCTATCTGAATAGAACGTGATTTCATCACCGGCACCCGTTACCGTCTGGTCGAACCCCTCTTTGTCATTCTCTCGGATGCGCTTTCCTCGGTGGTATCGCGAATAACCTATTCACCTGAATCGAACAGGTAGGGCTCCAGCGATGCCTGCGCTTCGATACGAATTTTATGCCAGGTACCCCCACCGTAATAAGCCAGACTCCCCGGCTCCGCATCGCCCTCACCGTTGTAATAGGAGATGCAGTCGCGCAGCGGCGCAGAATTGATATCAGCATTTCGACAATGTGCTGCATACCGATCCTCCGGCTCTTTGCGAACATCAACTATCTTCACTCCCTGCGCTCGCATGGTCGACAACATCCAGACAATGTAATCACCGTGCTCTTCGATAGCATTAGTGAAATTGAAACTTCCGCCACCGCCTTGCGGACCCGAAACGACAAACAGGTTCGGGAACCCATGACTGTGAATACCAAGGAAAGTTTTTGTCCCCTCCGATTGCCACTTACCATTTAGCGTCTGACCATCACGACCCTCAATCATGTTGAACGTTGAGGTCGCCATCCACTGAAACCCGGTAGCGTAAATCAAAACATCCAGCGGGTACTCTACCCCATCGTGCACAATGCCGTGTTCCGTGATCTCACGAACGCCAAGGGGCGCTGTATCTACAAGCGTGACATTAGGTCTATTGAATGCCGGCAGATACTCATCATGAAACGTCGGCCGCTTGCACCCGTAAGGATAATAGGGTTTTAGAGAGGCCGCCGTTTCTGGGTCTTCCACTATCGCATCCACTCTGCCCCTGATCTGTTCCATAATCCGGAAGTTGGATTCAAGATTCTTCTGGATCATTTCTTCAGGGGACAACTTTTCTGAATGTTGCTTACGCTCCTTGAAATCCGGTACCTTGCCGGCAAGGTAGTCATCATTCGCCTTGATGGCAGTTCGACCTCCAGATATCTTGGCGAACCTCGCTCGCCGGGCCTTTGCCCAACCTGGCTCGTCCGCCCAGGTCTGCCTTTCTTCCTGCGTTGTTTCCCTTTGGTCTCTTACATCGACGGACGACGGTGTCCTCTGGAACACATGAAGTTCACCCACAATTTTAGCCAGCTCCGGCACAGCCTGCACTGCAGTTGCACCTGTGCCGATAATCCCCACGCGCTTGCCTTCCAAGTCCACATGATAGTTCCAACGTGAGGTGTGGAAGGAATCCCCCTGGTATTTCTCCATGCCCTTAATTCGCGCGAGCTTTGGTGTTGTCAAAATCCCATTGGCCAGGATGACGTATCGAGCTTTCATCGAGTCGCCGCGGTCCGTGTGAACAGACCAACGACCGGACGATTCGTTCCAGACCGTTTTTTCAACCGTTGTATGAAAAAGACAATGGTCATAAAAGCCAAATTCCTCTGCCATTTTCTGGCAGTACTCCAGAATTTCAAATCCTGAGGCGAACTTCATCGAAGGGACGTAACCCATCTCTTCGAGTAAAGGCAGGTAGCTGTATGCTTCAACGTCACAGGCGATACCCGGGTATCGATTCCAATACCAGGTACCTCCAACATCACCACCTTTTTCACAGAAGCGAACATCGTTAAACCCCGCTTGCCGTAATTTGTACCATAGCAGCAAGCCTGCAAACCCAGCGCCTACAACCAGAATTTCGCACTCATCATCGAGTGATTCCCGCTCAACAGGATCAGCTGAATATACATCCTCCAGGTACCTGCTGAAATCCCCTTCCATGGGCATATAATCCGCAACACCACGCCTTGCCTCTTTGAAATCGCGATACCTGGCCTGTTCTTCCGCATTGAAAACAGCGCCAGCCGGAGGCTCAGGTAAATCCTTCAGTGCCTGGTCATCAACGACGGCGTAACCACGGCCGGCAATCTTGTCAGTCGCTACGGCGGCTCTAGTGTTAAATGTTTTAAGTCCTGTTTCCTGGTCTATCTGAATCGCCATATGGTCCTGCTCTGATAAATGATGAATGCCACTTGGGCACCGAGTGTAATGATTGAATAAACCAGAGAGCGCGCTCCCCGTCAAATAACCCTGATGTCCGACAAGACGGTTGATGCTATCTCAACTATGATAGATGAGATGGAACAATTCATTCATGAGCTCAATCAGCTGCCTGACTCGGCCAGGGTTGGATTGCTGTTTGGCAGCCTGCTCGCCAGCCTCGCGCTCGAATCGCTTATCCCCAACATCGAATTCGGATATCGAAAGTTAAGTCACGTCGCGACCAACATGGTTTTTATACTGACCTCGGGCATCATATCCTTTAGCCTTGCATTCCTGGCATACGGAATCATAGATATCGCTCGCCTCGAATTTGGGCTCTTCTACATCATCAGTATTCCTTTATGGCTGCAGCTCGTTATCTCTCTGGTTCTACTCGACTTCTTTGGTCAGTATCTCGTCCATGTCTGCCTGCATCGATACAAGTGGCTGTGGAAACTTCACCTGGTGCACCACAGCGACACGACGGTCGATGCCAGCACAGGAACCCGCCACCACCCAGGCGATATTCTTGTCAGAGAGCTACTGATATTTAGCGTGATCGTGTGCGTCGGAATTCCAGCCGCTTTTTACGTTCTCTACAGGATTATTACGCCATTTTTTGCCTACTTCACCCATGCCAATATTCGCCTGCCAATAGACCTGGACCGGGTGCTCAGCTGGATCATCGTTACACCGCACATGCACAAGTTTCATCATCACTTCGAACGTCCATGGACCAACAGCAACTATGGCAACATTCTGTCCTGCTGGGATCGCATGTTTGGCACCTTTGTTTATGACAATCCGGATGATATCCATTATGGTCTGGATACCGTCGACGGACAGTACGACCTGAATCTTGCCTTTCAATTCAGCCTGCCCTTCAACAAAACAATAAAGACCGACTACTAACGTGTTCGCGCCCAAGAACGGCACACCGCGGTGGCTATTCCCTGCTAAACTAACAGCTTTTGAACTGACACTTTCATAAGCTCACTCCGTTTGTAATCAGTATTGAGGTTTTCGGACGGGAACTAATCAGGGGGAAAATTTGGATTCTCAATTTTCAGCCGCCGATGAAGCATTTCGAGGTGAAGTCAGGTTATTCCTCAATGAAAATCTTAGCGAGGAGCTACGTGAAGCCGGTCGCAAAAAAACCAGCATTTGGCAGGAAAAGAGCTCGGCTATGGCCTGGCAGAAATTGTTGTTCGACAAAGGCTGGGCAGCGCCCGAATGGCCGGCAGAATACGGCGGGACAGACTGGTCGCTGACGCAGAGATATATATTTTCCCAGGAGTGCGCCCGCGCAGAAACACCGGGTATATCTCCTATGGGATTGAAGATGTGCGGACCTATGCTAATAGGCTACGGAACCAAAGAGCAAAAGGACTATTACCTGCCAAGGATCCTGTCCGGTGAACATATCTGGTGCCAGGGATATTCGGAGCCTGGCGCAGGGTCCGACCTTGCATCATTGAGAACCTTTGCTGCCCGTGATGGGGACGACTACATCGTTAACGGTACAAAAATATGGACCAGCTTGGCACAACACTCCAACATGATGTTCGCACTGGTCAGAACGTCAACCGAAGGCAAGGTTCAGCAGGGTATTTCGTTCCTGTTGATCGATATGGACACGCCGGGGATAAAAATCGAACCTATCATCAACCTTGAAGGATCACACGAACTTAACCAGGTCTTCTTTGATGATGTGCGAGTCCCCAGGGCAAACCGGGTCGGTAAGGAAAACGATGGCTGGTCTGTTGCAAAGTATCTGCTGGAGTTCGAGCGATTTTCAATTTCATCAATAGAGCTCCGTCGGCTCATTAACCGCACGCGACGTTTGGCTAATGAAACCGGCACTACAGGGAATTCACTGTCTGGCGACCCGGCGTTCCTCGGAAAACTGGCACAGCTGGAGATCAATGCGCTTGCCATGGAGACATCAGAACAAAGAGTGCTGGCCAGCCTTAGTGCCGGTAATCGACCGGGCTCAGTTTCTTCCGTATTAAATGCCATTAGTGCAGAAACACTACAAAAAGCCGATGAACTAGCCATTGAAGTCGCAGCCTACTACGGGCTCCCCTATCAGCCAGCGGCACTTGAAGTCGGCGGCCCATCACCTATTGGTTCCACAATCACGCTACCCCTGATGCCAACCTATATGAACAACAGGATGCGAACCATTGCAGGTGGATCAGCCGAGGTCCAACGCAATATTGTGGCCAAGGCTATCCTGCAACTATAACCCGAAATCGCTTGATGAAAAATAAGTGCTACCAGAAAAACGAAGGGGCGACCAGCAAACGGACTGCCTCTATAGCGTCATCATCAGAAACCCTGTCAGAGCGGCATTGTTCGGTGCGAGCGACGGACTAACCAGCGACTTCATCTCAAGAATTGCTTTTCGGTAGCCCTCATAAAATTCCCAGCTGGGCCTCGGCTTGTAGTCCAGATCCAGCTCCAGCTTCTGCACAATGTTCTTGGCGGTCGTCGGCTTCACAAAAACTTCTTTCTGCGGCCGGTAGTAAACCAGGCCAATTGTCACCAGGCTCCATTTGGCCATCTTCCTTTCTGCAAGGAACTCAACCACCTCGGTCAAACCTTTTTTTTGGTTGCCATGAAAGAGTTTCTTGTACGACGCGACCAGTCTTACTCGATCATCCGAGTTCAGGTCATTCACCATATCCCTGAATTTTGGCTTCTCGAACAGCGACACCATCGACGATCGCGAAACCAGCTTAACCATGTTCTCCAGCAACGCGTTGGGTTTATCGAATTCCTTTTTCGCGAGGACTTTTTTGGCGAAGACGGTCATCTTGTCCACCCGATGGCGCTTTCCAACTTTTTCAAGCCCGGCGTCTGCAAACCCGTCAGGGTAAGACTGCAGAAAATGTGCCTCGGCGATCTTCAGCTTATTGATGTTCAAGAAACAGTGCCCATACCCCGGATCATCGCAGACCCTACTTCGCAGGGTGTACAAGACGCCCCGACGGATGCTGAATGATGCAGAAATGCAGACTCACCGGGTTCCCTGACTTTTCGTCTAAGCTCGGAGTCTGTTTCGAGCAACCTAATAAATCTTTCACCATTGTCGACACTCATTACTATCCCCCGTTTTGTGATAAACCCATCCTATACTGCTGACTACTGTTAGCCCATGGAACCATCAACCGATAAGCGAGATCCTATGAGCGTTACTCGGAATCTGTTCGACGACTGGAATCAGCAGCATGAGGGATGGGATGGTGCTAGTGACCTGATTCGCGAAGCGGGCCAGGGAACACCCCCTACCCAGACACCGCCTATTGCGGCGCCGCAAACACCATCAACAAGTTCCCCGGCTCATGGTTGTACAAGCCATAACCAGAGTTTATAACCACATGACCATCCACAATTGCTGGACCTGCACCACTCATACTACCGCCATACCCGGTAACACCGTTGACTCCGACTCGTTCAGGTCGGGTATCGAACTGCCACAATAGTTCTCCGTTTTCCGAAGCATACGCCCTGACAAATCCATCCAGGTGGCCTGCAAATACCGCACCGGGAATAGAAGTCACGGGCGAGCTGATACCGGGGTCGCAGAATTCATCTTCGTCATAACACACATTTGACTGGACATTACTCCAGAGCAGTTTGCCGGTATTCGCATCGATACTATGAATTCCGGGACGAGCCTGCTCAGGATCAAGGTAATCACCGTTACGGGTATTGTTCATATCGTTGATCGGCACATACAGCTGGGTATCCGCGGCAGACATCCCAAAGTGAATGCCTCCCTGTATGCTGCCCCGTCCTACATCAGTCGTCCAACGCACCTCAGCTTTGTTGTCAGGGTCAAGAGCATACACGGTGCCATTCTTATGACCGGCAAGCAGGATATCTTTATCTCGATCGAGCTCAACGATAAGAATACTGGAACCATGATCAAAATCTGGCCCATCTTCCGGCGGACAGTTCGGGTTATTAGCCATCATGCAGGCTACATTCCAGGCATCGCCACTGGTGGATTGACGAGTCCACACTCGAGCACCGGTCGCCATATCAATCGCAAGAACTGCATCTGAATTTCCATCAGGGGGTGAAGAATAGTTTTCTCCCGTCCCTACATAGATCAGTCCACGCTTACGATCCACAGTAGGGCTGCTCCAGACCGGCGCGCCGGATGGCGCCAACACCCTTGTTCCAACACTCGTTCTGCTAACCTCTGAAGGCTCTCCTTCAATTGTATAGTGGCGCCACAGGACACTACCATTGGTCCCGTCTATCGCCAGGACACTCCCCCGGAATGTACAACATTCATATTCCGGATCAGCCGCAGGAATAACTTCCAGAGACGACACTGGAACAAACAACGTGCCCTCGTGAAAAGCCGGGGTTGCCGTCAACGTCGCACTGGGATGCTCATCCGCCTTAAAAGACCAGACGAGTTCCCCGGTCAGGGCATTAACCGCATAGAAACGCGCAATGATGTCTCCGAAATAGGCGAGCGGCGGATTGTCTTTTGAAATTGGCGCCTCTGATAGCGATAACACAATGCCAGTCCGGACTTCCGCTGCAGCGCTAAACGTCCACCTGGCGCAACCTGTTTCCAGGTCAAGCGCATAGACACGGCCTTCCTGCGAACCGACAAAGACAGTGCCCATGGCTACCGTAGGTTGCGATCTGGCCCGAAACGCATGAGGAAAAGCAAATGCCCATTTCAATTCAAGGTGCGGGATTTCAGAAACCGTTAACCCCGCTACCGTCGAAGGGGAATATCTATTGGTATCGTGCCCCCAGTTTACGGCCTGAGCCGGGGAAGAAAGATCAAAATCACCGTCAGTACACATAGGTGGCTCAATCACCTTCAGGGCCGCGCCACCAGCAAGCTTTGTTCGAGTGAGATACTCTGTAATCAGTATCTTGTCCTCATCAGTCAACGCCTCGGCCTGGACACTCATCACACCGTCGTTCATTGCTTGATAAACGACAGATGCATCCATCATTTCAAGCCATGAAAAGTGCGGGGCCCTTGAAACAGTACCATCGTGACAACCGCTGCAGCTCTCTTCATATAACCCCTTGCCGGGATGAGTCGACCGGTCGAAGTCAGATGCACCGGTTTGCATATCGTCAGTCGAGGTCAGCAATTCAGGTTCCGTTGGCACAATCACAAGGTCGCCTTCAGTATCAGTCTGCTCACATCCTGCGATCAGGAAACTGAGTAAAACAAGAAACGTTGCTCGAATTGCCATCCTAAACTCCATTACTGTAATTTTATTATCAGGATTCTATAGCGACAATACTGACGAGGTACGAAATATCTTTCAACCTTACTGTCCCCATACTCGCCAGGTGAGTAGGTTTGTACAAAAAACTCAGCTACAGTAAGACCACTCCTGATACAGACCCTGTTCTTGAAAGCATTTGATGCCATCATTATCGGCGCAGGCGTGATTGGATGCTCCATATCACTGGCCCTTGCCCGCCGCGGAATAAAAGCGCTGAACGTAGATGCCCTGCCGTCCGCTGGTTATGGTTCTACCAGCCACTCTTCAGCAATCGTCCGACCGTTCTATTCGCACGAAACTTCCTGCGCCCTTGCACACGAGGCGCGACATCGCTGGTTAGGATGGCGCGAATTTCTTGACTACGCACCCGGACCCATTGCCCGTTATGTTGAAACAGGTGGCCTGGTCCTGATCCGGGATGGAACAGATCATCAGTACGAGAACAACCTCGCTATGCTGGACAAGGTCGGCGTTGAATTCCAGAGACTCTCACCACAGGAAATCGAAAAAAAATATCCAGGAATCAGTCTACGGGCCTACGGCCCGCCCAGACGCCAGCATGAAGAGGGCTTCGGCGAACCCGTTGCTGGTGAAATCACAGGTGGCATTTTTATACCCGCTTCAGGTTACGTATCTGATCCACAACTCGCTGCCAGCAACTTGCAGGTCGCAGCAGAACACGAAGGAAGCACTTTTAGTTTTAACGTTCGCGTAACAGACATTCTACGCGAAGGCGGAGCCATCTCAGGCGTCCAGCTTGATGATGGCGATATCATCTGCGCACCGACGGTCGTTAACGCCGCAGGGCCGCACTCTTCTGTCATCAACGACCTGGCAGGCATCACAAGCAGCCTGAATATAAGAACCAAACCTCATCGCCATGAGGTGGCTTATCTAAAAGCACCTCCCGGTTATCGGCAAAATGCCGGGTTCATTGTCGATCTCGATGCGGGTGTTTACCAGAGACCCGATAGCGCAGACATGCTGATCGGTTCAGCGGATCCAGACTGCGATCCGCCAGAAATTGTGGATCCCGATGACTACAACGACCAGCTCACAGCCCAATGGACCGCACAGGCAGTTCGCGCAGCCCAGCGCTGGCCCGAACTGGGCATCGAGAACAACGCCCGGGGAACGGTCGGTTTGTACGACGTCTCAGACGACTGGATTCCCATCTACGATCGAACCGATTTACCCGGCTTTTACCTGGCTATTGGCACCAGCGGTAACCAGTTCAAGAACGCCCCGGTTGTTGGTGACCTAATGGCTGCCATCATCGAAAATAGGGATCATGATTCAGCGCCATCATTACTGAACCTGAAGAGCCTCAAGCGCTCCATCAACCTCTCTTTCTATTCCAGAAACCGGGATATTCAGGAAACAGCATCGGTTATGGCATAGGCAATGCAATTCCCTCAGAAGGAAGTACACAATAAACAGTATCTATTCGCCTTAATCATAGCCGGTACAATTCTGGGACTCGCGGGAACTGACCTGGTCTTACCGGCCGTACCCACGCTTCCAGAATATATCAAAGGCACCCTCAGTCAGGCCCAACTTGTGCTTGCGGCATTTACCGGGGGCACCGCCATCGGACTCCTGGTTTTTGGTGAACTGGGCGCACGGTACGATAAAAAGTCGTTATTACTCGGCACCCTTGCCGCCTACTCAATCACATCTTTCCTATGCTCATTCAGCGGGACGATTCTTGAACTTGTGGGCTACCGGGTAGTACAGGGATTCTTCGCCGCAGCCCCTGCCGTGTTTGCTCCCGGCATAATCCGCCTGCTGTTTGACGACCGAAGCGCGTTACGCGCGCTGGGTTTAATGGGGAGCATTGAATCGGTAGTTCCTGCTCTCGCACCGGTTGCTGGTACGTTGTTACTACACTACACGGATTGGCGCGCTTCCTTTTTTATTACAGCGGGGCTTGCCTTTTTACTGTCCATCATCTGGTTATTTACAGCCGCTCTTCCAACGGGCTCTGCAGTGCAACAAGACAAGGTTTCCAGATCAAGCTATTTGGCATTGTTGCGATCCGGCCCTTTTTTACGCTACGCGCTAAGCCAGGCATTCACCCTTGGCGGTCTGTTGATCTTCGTCTTCGGTGCTCCCACAGTTATCACAATCGGTATGAACGGTAGCTTGGGCGATTTCGTGATAATGCAAGTCATCGGCATTACATTATTTATCATCGCCTCCAATACCGTGCATTCCCTGGTGGAACGGTTTGGCCCCGAGTGGACTATCTGGTTTGGTTCCGGCCTGGCAGCCACAGGGAGTGTCGCAATCCTGATTTACGCATTAGTCACCCCGAACCGGGAGCCTGCCATGCTCTGGATTCTGTTTGCATTTGTTAACCTGGGGCTAGGGGTCCGCGGTCCACCGGGCTTCTACCAGGCCATTATCGCTTCCGGAGACAACGACGCCAGAGGCGCTGCACTGGTGATCCTGCTGGTATTCGCTACGACGTCTATTGGTACAGCATTACTTGCACCATTTATTACCCTGGGACTTCTGCCATTGGCAGCGACCGCGGCAGCAGTTAGCGTTAGCGCTCTTGTAGTGCTCTTTTTCTTTCCACCTATGATTGCAACGAAGGATCTATGAGGTGTTAATTTGTCCCGACGATCGATAGGCTTGTCGCGTACTTCCCTATACTTTCGTTTCAGCGCTTCCTTGTCTATTTGATCTGCGCTGTTGTCCACGGCTTCAGACATACCCCGTCATTCCAAAATACTTTCATACTCGTTTTCGTTTACGAAATATTTTTTCTGACCGCGGGTAGAACATGATTAGCAATATACTCAATCCTCCTGCTGCCATGTTCCACCGATTCACCGGGGAACTGCGCCCAGAAGTGAATATCCTTTATGCCAGGGTGCCCTAGCAGCAGTGTAGTTAATGCTTCAATCGCTCCCGCACCGTCCATGAGTTCATAAAGCCCGCCTGCAATGGCGCTTTCCGAATTCTCAAATAACGGCGTTTCAGCTGGCGGCCCGAAAGCGCCCCAACTGATATACTCATTTGTCTGGTAGAGAACATTGCCGCCGACTTCTACAGCCTCCTTTTCGGGATCATCTGCAATGATCCCCCAATGCCCCGCATAGATAGCCGCATCCCTGCCGGCCCTTTTCGCGGCACTGGTGTATTCCTCGAGTCCGATACCCCCCGTGGAAAGAAATCCGTCGCCCAGTCGTGCTGCTCTGTCAATGGCAGGTTCCGCCATGCCACCCATCAGCAACCTTGGAATAGACTCCGGGGTCGGACTGACCTTGATACCCTCTATGTCATATCGCTTTCCGTGATGCGAAATCGGCTCACCCGACCAAGCCTGTCGAATGATAGAAACACCTTCTTCCATCAGGCTGGGCCTGTGACTAATCTTCCGCCCGAAATAGTCGAACTCCAGTTGTCGGTATCCAAGGCCCACGCCAAGATCGAACCGGCCACCTGTCAGAATGGCAAGCGCTGCAGCGTCCTCAGCCAACCGCACCGGGTCCGCCAGAGGTAACAACATCAAATTAGTACCAATCCGCATTCTACTGGTTCGCTCGCCAATAGCGGCGGCGACGACCAGCGGCGATGGGCAATAGCCATCCTGGACAAAATGATGTTCAGTCAGCCAAACTGAATCGAACCCGATGGTCTCTGCCCACGCAATCTGGTCGAGTGAATCACGATAGAGCTTCTCGAAGCTCACCTGATGGCCTGGATTTCGGAAGTCGTACCACAAACCGAAATTAATGGAACGCGTCATAGTAAATCTCAAAATAATTTAAAGCCCTAGCCTAATGCCACAGTACCTCCAGACGCAAATAGAATTCCCGATTTACCTGCACTGGAAATCGGCGTATTTTGAAGGTAACGAATTGTGAGAATCCGATGATGCGTATTTTAATCCCAATATTACTGCTTTGTTTAAGTTCACCAATACTAGCCATCGACTCACCTGAAGCGATGAGCCGGGCGGAATATGATCAGTTGATGCAGGACATCTCTAATTGGGGTCGCTGGGGTGCAGACGATGAACTGGGTACCCTGAACCTCATCACAGAAAAGACCCGCAAATCGGCGGCGAAGCTTGTTCGCGAGGGTATTACAGTTTCATTGGCACTGGACTTAAACACGGTGTCGGACCCATTGAATGCAAATCCATTCAAACATGAAGTCTATGTTGCAGAGTTCAGCGGTCACCAGATCGCCGGCGATCGATATGCGGTGGATTATCACGGGTTTGCACATTCACATATGGACGGCCTGCCCCATTTCGCGCATAAGGGGTACTTCTACAACGGCGTTCCTTATTCCGCCGCTAAACCCAATGGCACCGACAAGCTTGGCATCCACAATGCCGGTGTTAATGGCGTTTTTACTCGCGGTGTCCTGGTAGATATGCCAGCGTTCCTCGGGGTCGACTTTCTTGAACCCGGCATGGCTATTACAGCAGACGACCTGAAGGCATGGGAGAAGAAAAATCGGGTAAAAATACGCAGCGGTGATGTTCTGCTCATTCGTACGGGCCGTTGGGCCAAGGTAGACAAGGATGGTCAATGGAACTTCCTGGAAAAAGCCGCCGGCGCTCACGCGTCACTGGCCGCCTTCCTAAAGAAGCGGGATGTTGCAATGATTGGCAGTGATGGTGTTAACGATGTCATGCCCTCAGGTGTTGAGGGTTTGGCCAATCCATTACATGAACTCGTGCTGGTTGGGCTTGGCATGCCTCTCCTCGACAACCTTGACCTTGAAACACTGGCACAGGTGGCCAAGGCACAAAAACGGGTCACCTTTCTTTATGTCGGCGCCCCGTTAAGAGTCTCCGGCGGAACCGGGTCACCCCTAAACCCACTCGCCGTGTTCTAACCGTGTCAAACGAGCAGATGCCCAGACAACCAACAGGAAGTTCGACATGTGGGCTTGGGAAATCTTGTTTGCAAGACTATCAAGCCTCCGGACAGCACCCGGCAAAAACGACTACAAACACCGAACCGGTATGTGGGTACGGGCACTAGAAGCGATCTATATGTCGTTTGACAATACCGGTTCCCGAACGTGGTATTGACGGTCGATAAACCGCAGGCAGGCCTAGCGAGTGGCCCGTCTATTGGCCAACTGCTTCAAGAATCATATCGCTGGCCTTCTCTGCAATCATAATAACTGGTGCATTCGTATTACCACCCACCAGCGTTGGCATAATGGACGCATCAACGACCCTTAACCCCTTTAACCCATTGACCCGCAACTGGTCATCAACGACCGACATTTCATCAATACCCATCTTGCAGGTTCCGACCGGGTGATAGATGGTTTCAGCATATTCCCTGACAAACTCTGCAATCGATTCGTCAGTCTCGCGCCCTCGTGAGCTTGAATGTTCTTCGCCAATGATTGAACTTAACGCTTTCATTCCAAAAATACGCCTCGCCACTTTGACACCCTGAACCATCACTTCCAGATCACCAGGTGCACTCAGGTATCCGGCTTCTATTTTTGGATCCGACAAAGGGTCCGCATTCTCTAGCAGGATTCTGCCACGACTGGCAGGCCGCAACTGACAGACGTGCATACAAATGCCAGATTGATCGTCCCGTTTACGCCCGTGATCAAACATAAAAGTCGGAATGAAATGCAACTGCAGGTCCGGAAGGTCAATATCTGGTCGGCTCTTCACAAACCCCGCGGCTTCCATAGCGTTCTCGGTTCCTGGTCCGTCACCCAGAATCAGATAGCGGAGCCCCGCATAAGCCACGTTGTACCACTTCGAGAATTTCTGCAGTGTCGCTGACTCTTCAGCATGGAATTGCACAACGACATCCAGATGATCTTGCAAATTCTCTCCTACGCCCGGGAGGTCGTGCAGGCAATCTATCCCATGGGATTCAAGCTCCTCGGCGTTTCCGATACCAGAAAGCTTCAACAGCTGAGGCGACTGAACTGCGCCCGCACACAACAACACTTCTCTTGAAGCATTTGCTTTCTTCACTTCACCTTTATGAAGGTACTCAACCCCCGTTGCGCGACCATCTTTAACAACGATTCTAGTTAGGCGCGCAGCCGTCGCTATTGTCAGGTTACTCCGCGCCATGATAGGAGTCAGATATCCCCGGGCAGCACTGCAACGTTTATTGCCGATCTTGGTAAGCTGTATTGGACCCACGCCTTCCTGCTCTGCACCATTGAAATCAGGATTGAACGGATAACCCGCTTCAACCCCAGCATCAATGAACTTCCTGTGTATGGACATCTTGCTGTTGCCATCCTTCACATTCAGAGGACCACCTACACCATGATAATCATCTTCCCCCCGCTCCTGGTTCATGGACTTCTTGAAATAGGGCAACACATCCTCATATCCCCACCCCATGTTTCCCTGTTGCCGCCAGCTATCGTAGTCAGAGGCATGCCCACGGATGTAAACCATGCCATTGATGGAGCTTGAACCACCCAGGCCCTTGCCCCTGGGCCAGAACAATTCACGATTATTCAATTCAGGCTCACTCGCCGTATTGAATTGCCAGTTGTACTTGGTGCCAGCGATGACAACTCCCACGCCATTGGGCATGTGGATTAGCGGGCTGGTATCTTTGTCACCCGCCTCTAACAGAAGCACTTTGTGCTCGCCATCTGCTGTCAATCGATTAGCCAGCACACATCCTGCAGAACCTGCACCCACAACAATAAAGTCATAATTCATTTAGCAAACTCTCTTTAAGGAACCTCTAGTACATGTTCATTTAACGTTTAGAAAGCACCCCTGATAATAGGCATACCCTCCACCGCAACCCGGCGTTGCGCCTACTGCCATAGTATGCAGGAGCAGGACAACAGCACCCTTCTCAGTAACAACAACACTCTACTCTCACCAAAGGGGTCGGAAAATCCGTAGCACCGTGGAACACCTGTCCACCGAATACGCCAGGAAGACCTTGCTGATGATTAGAAAGACCCGGAGACAACCTGATTCCTTACCCGTTTACCCAAGAGAAACTGGTTCAAATTGTGTGTAAACAGCGCGTCAAACAATTCTTCGGTTCTTGAACCCCGGTGGGACGAATGTGGGGTCATCTGCACCCGGTCATGTTCCCAGAAAATTGAATCATCAGGCAGAGGTTCATTCTGGAAAACATCCATTATTGCGTAATCCAGTTTGCCGTCATCCAGTGCTACCAACAACGCGTCCTCATCAACGAGTAGCCCCCTGCCAATATTGACTAACACTGCATCAGACTTCATTCGAGAGAGAAAGTCAGCATTCACAACCTGACTCGTCTGGTCATTTAACGGGCACGACAACACCACGACATCAGCTTCCGGAACATGCTGATTGACATCTTCCAGTGATACCAGGTGATCGGCGTACTCATGCGGGGTCAGGTCTCTTTTCACGCCAGTGACTTCCGCACCAAAGCCCTTAACCTGCTTCGCGACTATCTGGCCAATATTGCCGTAGCCAACGATCAACCATTGCGACCCCAGTATTTGCTTAAAAAAGTTCTCTCGCCACTGATGGGCCAATTGCCGTTCCCTGCGAACATCAAATCGATGCCACCGGTTAAGAACCGAAGCAACCACAAACTCGGCGATCGAAGCAGACTGCGCGTCACTGTTACAAAACACATCGGTCTTAGCCACGATAGTTTGGAACACCGGGTCATTAAGCCCGGCAGCCGACGTTTGAACGAACCTGAATGCATCAACCTGATCTATCAGGCGGGTGATCAATTCCGCCTGACCGGTCATAAAGAGAGCCATGTCCAACCGAGCCATGTCGATACACAGATCAGGTTCTTCAACATCTTCACCATCTCTCTTGATCTCGCCTGCTTCATTGATCGTCACATATCTAATGTCCGGAAACAGCATTGATTCCAATTCCATCTGCCGATACGTTGATTCAGCTAGCAGCAACTCATGCATAATATTTCTTCAATAGTCTATTGCTTAAGAAACGACAGTCTAAAGCGACGAAGACAAAGCGCTATAGCCAGCGCTATAAAATTGCCTGGTACTTTGCGCCGACACCGCTATAAACTGGGCGCCACTATGTAACCTCCCGCGCCTCTCAACTGGATAGAAGCATGATCAAATATCTTCGCTACGCAGGTCTTGCTGTCGTATTCGTTTGGTTCTTCGGTGGTGGTGTCACGCACTTCACCAATACCGATTTTTTTGTCGCTATTGTTCCGCCCTGGTGGCCCTGGCCACTGTTCGCTGTTTACGCCAGCGGCGTATTTGAGGTTCTGCTGGCAATCCTGATTCTCTGGCCAAAGGCTCGCCCGCTAGCCGGGTGGGGCATAATCGCGCTGACACTGGCCGTCACACCAGCCAATGTACACATGTGGCTGCACCCGGAACAGTTCCCTGATGTATCAGAAACCGCTTTATCTGTCAGACTTGTTATCCAGGTGTTCCTGGTGGCACTAATATGGTGGTCGACGAGGCTGCCGCCGGCAGAAACGGCTGAACAGGCCTCTGCCTGAGAGTTTGCTAAAAAATAGGCTCATCACCAACAATAGCCGGCGCACTATAATGCGCCGACATACTCTGCCGTAGGCCATAAAACTTTTCGTACCTGATTATTTCTGGCCTTCTTTGGGTCAAGCTAACCGTTTACCACAAGTCGTACTTTTGAACTTCTGCTCGGCCCACAACCATGTGATGCACCTCATCCGGACCATCTGCAAACCTGAGATGGCGCATGTCTGTATACATCGCCGCCAGAGGCGTCCATTGGGATATACCAGCAGCACCGTGCATCTGAATCGCCTGGTCAATAATCAGGCAAACCTTCTCTGGCACCATCGCTTTAACCGCGCTGACATAAACTCTGGCTTCCTTGTTGCCAAGCACATCCATCGCCTTCGCGGCCTGCAGAACCGACAGCTTCATGCCGTTAATTTCGATGCGGGCCCGCGCAATCACTTCAAGGTTCTTGCCCAGCTTGGCGATCGGCTTTCCAAACGCCTCGCGGGTAGCAGAACGCTTCACCATCAACTCCAACGCCTTCTCAGCTTTACCGATTGATCTCATACAGTGATGGATTCTTCCAGGACCAAGACGGACCTGAGATATTTCAAAGCCCCTGCCCTCGCCTAACAGAATATTATCTTTTGGCACTCGGACATTATTAAATTTCATGTGCATATGGCCGCGGGGTGCATGGTCGTGACCGAACACATGCATTGCGCCAAGAATCTCAACTCCCGGTGTATCTATTGGAACCAGAATCTGTGACTGCTGCCTGGAGGGAGGCGCATCCGGGTCCGTCTTAACCATCGTAATCATAATCTTGCACCGGGGGTCACCTGCACCCGAGATATAGAATTTTTCACCATTAATCACCCACTCGTCACCTTCGAGCACGGCGCTGGTTGAAATATTTTTTGCGTCAGAAGAGGGTATCCCAGGTTCAGTCATCGCGTAGGCTGAACGAATATCCCCATTTAGGAGTGGTTTCAACCACTGCTCCTTTTGCGCTTCGGTCCCTACTCGCTCAAGCACTTCCATATTCCCTGTATCGGGCGCACTGCAGTTTAGCGTTTCGGATGCCAGGGCGTACTTACCAAGCTCTGTTGCAATATACGCATAGTCCAGGTTAGTCAGTCCGTCCCCGATCTCGGAATCAGGCAGGAAAAAATTCCATAACCCGGATTCCTTTGCCTTGTTTTTCGCTCCTTCCAGCAACTCGAGCTGCCTTGGATGCCAGCTCCACCTGTCCTCTTTCTCTTTATCCAGCGCAACAAATTCTTCAGTGATCGGCTCAACATTATCCGCAATATGTTTCTTCACCGCGTCCATTAGCGGTTGCGCCTGTTCAGACATGGCAAGGTTGAATAGGTCGGCTTCTAAATCAGGCATCGTAATCTCCTTTAGGTACTCATTAGTTGAATCAAGATTTCAGGTTATCGAGACTATCACCCTCAAAGAACGGGGGAAAGTGAACGTGCGAAAGTAACCGCTTTAGACCTCCTCCCCCTGCTCCCTCGCTCGCGCAAGACGGGTACTTTCATCCTTTGGCAGGTGCCGCCAGGCCAGGATCAAGAGGAAAAAAGTCGCTACAAAAATCAATAAGCCAGTGGCTATCGCGGTTTGCAGGGATTCCCCCCTGTCCATGCCACCCGCCCTGTAAACGTCAGATAACTGACCCATGAAATAGGGGCCCATGGCGAGCCCGATCATCGTGTTGACCAGTAAAAAGAAAGCGCCGGCGACGGCACGCATACGCGGCACCACCAGGTCTGCAGCTGTCGAGGGTGGTATTCCAGGCCAGGAAGCACTAAAAATATGGTGCGCAAAGTTCAGTATGAACGCGGTCATCAAGCTTTCCGTATAGATCATCCAGAGGACCAGTGGAGCAGTACCAAAAATGGCAATAAAGCCAATAATCAGTCGACCCGCGGGATGCTTTCTTTTCGCCCAATCGGCAGTCACACCACCCATCGTCACCCCAATCAAGCCACCGGCCGCACTACCGAGCCCTATGTACATACCAACCTCGCCCGGAGAGGTGTCATGCAAACGCAGCAATAGAGGTGCCGTCCAATAACCTACGCCATAGGTCACAAAGGCAATCGAGGGAAAGGCCATCATCGTGTAAACCATTGCCTTCGACTTGAAAATCATGTGAAAAGTAGCCGTATCCCGCGCTTGAATGGATTGAGCCCAGGAAAAGGTGACGTAAACCCCGATACCCAGCGCGATCCACTGGGAAGGATTGTCCGTTAGCCAGGACAGGAAAATCGCAATTACAATAATGACAGCGGCCGCCGCAAAATTGAGGGGTAGGGAAGCACCATCGCGTTTCAACCCCATCAGATTAAAAAACGGCAACATTGAAGCAAACTCTTCTTTAAGGACCGAGAAAGGTGCCGGGTGTTCTTTCGTTACCAGCCCCTCACTGATTCCTCGTATCGGCTCTTTTAACGTACGCACCCAAATCGCCATCAGAACACCCGGGATGCCCACCGCAAGAAAGGCCGCCTGCCAACCTTTCAAATTAAGCGGCGAGGTGCCAGGATCAGGATAGGCGCCATTCCAGGTTTCCATAATAAAGCCTCCCAGAAAAAGCCCTATCCCACCGCCGATGTAAACGCCGGATGAATAGATTGCAAGCACGGTCGCCCTAAGACGGGGATGGTAGTAATCGGACAACATTGAATACGCGGCGGGGGACGCGCTTGCTTCACCAATGCCAACGCCAATCCTGAACACAGCCAACATCGGAAACGATCTCGCAAACCCCGACATTGCTGTCATAACGCTCCAGACCAACAAACCCGCTGAGATCAGGCTCCGCCGCACCCAAACATCCGCGAACCGGGCAAGAGGTATTCCGAACACCGCATAGAAAACAGCAAATACTGTTCCATACAGAAACCCCATTTGCGCGTCCGTCACGCCGAGGTCTGCCTGGATATCCTGGGACAGGATGGAGAGAATATTCCGATCAATGAAATTGAAAATGTAGACGATCACCAGCACAAACAGGACGTAGTGCGAATACCAGCTACCGGGCTTGTTGTTTTTGTTCTCTGTACTGTCTGACATAACCTCTCCTGATCGCGAAGCATACTACTTGCCAGTTGAACAAAGCACTGTTCCCCTGGCGGGTCTATTACGGCACACTCCATTTTTCCCTATTCGCTTTTCCCGGAGTTTCTCAGGTGCCAATAGATCATTCTTCCTACGAAATCGATGTCATGATTTCGGCAAAGTCAATTGCTGCAAAAGTAGAATCTCTCGCAAAAGAAATTACTGCTTTTTATGCTGGAACAGACAAGCTTGTGGTGGTTGGCCTGCTACGCGGTTCTTTTGTGTTTATTGCCGACCTTGTGCGAGAACTCAATATGCCAGCGGAGGTAGACTTCCTTGAGGTTTCATCTTACGGAGATTCAATGAAATCGTCACGCGAGGTCAGGATCATGAAAGACCTTCGCGGCGAAATTGAAGGTAGAGACGTGTTGGTCGTTGAAGATATTATCGATACAGGCCACACGATGGCCCACGTCATGACATTACTTCAATCACGGGGACCAAAACGGCTGGAAATAGCAACGCTGCTGGATAAACCATCGAGAAGGGAGGTTGAGATAAAAGCACGCTGGGTCGGTTTCGAGATTCCAGATGAATTTGTCGTCGGGTATGGCATTGATTATGCCCAGCGAAACAGGAACCTGCCGTACATAGGCAAAGTGAGGCAGTTGGAATAGCATTGTTGCTTTAAAGACAAGACTAATAGTGAAAATCTTATCTTTTCCTAGACAGCGTTAGCGACTACCATGCCCGTCCTCGAAACAAAATGCGGTATTAAAGGTGTGGTGGAAAATTGTTGCAGGCTTGCTAATAGTCATCGCCATCGGGTTTTTCGCGCTCATCAAATCCGTCGGTGTCACTCCCGGCATCATAGTACATTCGTTACTGGGTGATGGTGGGGATACACCCTCGCAAGAAATTGTACATTCACGTCTACAGGTGCCCGACGGATTCTCAGTAGGGCTCTATGCACCCAATGTCGTCAATGCACGGGTCATCATGTTCACCAGATCAGGCGATCTGCTTGTAGCCCAACCCCGGGAGTCAAAAGTCTCGATACTGGCGAGAGATTCAAATGTGGACGGCAAGGCAGACGGACAGCGCGTCCTGCTGGACAATCTCTACCGGCCCACGAGCATCGACTTTTTTGAGGACTATCTGTACATCAGCGAATCCAATGCAGTCGGTCGCATCAAATTTGACCATGAATCCGGTGAAACTATCGGCGAGTACGAGCGGATCATTACAGGACTAGGAGACGAGGGTAATCACTGGACCAAGACCATCCGGTTTGGCCCTGACGGTCTCCTGTACCTATCTTCCGGCTCTACCTGCAATGTCTGTGACGAAATCGACGACCAGCGCGCCTCCATCACCCGCTACAATCCTGATGGATCCGGTGAAGTGAGGTTTGCCACGGGACTTCGGAACTCGGTTGGATTCGATTGGGCACCTTTCGACAACCAGATATACGCCACAGACAATGGCAGGGACCTTCTCGGTGACGACTATCCCCCCTGCGAGCTTAATAAGATTGAACTGGGCAAGTTCTACGGCTGGCCAAATGTTAACGGATTCGGTGATCTTGATCCGGATTTCGGTGACGAATCCAAATTGATTGAAGCCACCTCACCCGCCCACGGGTTCAGGCCTCACAACGCACCACTTGGAATACGATTTATCGACCTGGCTGCCTTTCCCGACGAGTATCGCCAAAGTGCACTCGCTGCACTTCACGGCAGCTGGAACAGGTCCAGCCACGACGGGTATAAGGTGGTATCACTGCATCGCAACTCTGATGGCAGCTTCGAAGAAAAAGATTTCCTGGCCGGTTTCGAGAAAGATGGGAATATCATTGGCAGACCGGCGGATGTCACCGGCGGCCCCGACGACTGCGCCTACATTTCGGACGATTACGGGATGGCAATTTATCGCGTCTGCTACGGTATTGAACAGGAGGAGATAGCCTCCACCTCTGCGCCCGTGATTCAAGAAACCGGTCTCGAAGGCTTTGATAAGGCGACACTCCTGAAACTTCAAGCCTACGGTGAACAACTGTTCAGGACTCGGGGATGCCTCGCCTGTCATGTGGTGACAACTGGTGATGCTCCATTCGGGTTACGGCCCCTCAAAGCGATCAACAAAAGGCACACATTGGATTCACTATCGGCATTTTATAAGGCCCCAACGTCACCCATGCCGCCTGTACATCTGAATGAAGAGGATCAGCTCGCGCTGTCAGCTTACCTTCTGGGAATCGAGTAGTACTACGATTCGAAAAAAACTGCCAGGTCCTTGCTCATCGGCGAATTAGCAGTGACGTCGATTCAACAGCAGCATTCAGCTCACTCTCTCCTATTCGAGCGGGTTGTGACGGCAACAACCCAAAACTAATGGTGCTCATTTCGCCCCGTTGCAGAAGCTCTGTCTCACCAAACTGGTTTTTAACCTTGATAGGACCTGAGCCTAACTGCACCACGGTCAGCCCGCCCGCATCAACAGCATGCTCGACCAGCAAATCCGCGTTACCTGACAGGGTAGTCGCGTAAGCTGTGTCGATCTCCATACTTGATCCGGCGCGCCTGAACGATTTACCGGTCGTAATCCTGTACTGACCGCCACTGGATGTCAGCCTCAGCCTTCCCGGTCTCGCTCGACCAGAATATTCCTGAATAGTCAGCTCAGAACCTCGCCCGATGCGCACGATCGTTCCACCGCGCAGCTTAACCTCCACCTTGTCAGACAAACCCGTGATAACACTATCGTGTATTTCAATGTTGGAGCCTGGACCAAGCTCCAGATAACGGTGACCCCGAAATACCCGGGGATTACCCTTTACGTCGTTCACACGACCGATCGCTGATTCAGAATCCGTGCCCCAGCTACAAGCAGTAGACAACAACATGACAAGGATCAGCAGGACAGGCTTCATCATTATTTTCATACTTGTCTCTCCAACTTAAAAACCACCATATCAATAGAAGGAGGGAAACAACAATCGTGACAGCGAGGGGCTACATGGATTAATCTCATCAACACGTTCTACTTTCCCGGATATCACGTGACCATCAATATCGTTAACCACACAGAAGAACCTGCTCGCATTGAAAATTTCTCAAAGGAGCGATTCGTCAGCAAGCAATACATGGAGCAGGAATGGGATTCTGTGTGGAAAACTCAATGGCTGCTGGCTGGATTACAGAGTGATGTTGAAAACCCTGGGGACTATTTCATATTTGACCTGGGTCGTGAGCAAATTTTGGTGACCCAAACCTCAGAGAAAAAAGTCCAGGGGTTCTACAATGTTTGCCAGCATCGCGGCAACAGACTGGTCACCGAGGAACGCGGCCATGCTGTTAACTTTCGCTGCGCCTATCACGCATGGACTTATGACATTGATGGCAATCTGTCGATCGTCCCTTACAAGGAACGCTTCACTGATGGTGCACCTGGTAAAGAACGTGGCCTGAAAAAAGTGCACACAGAATGCTGGAACGGATTCGTCTTTGTATGCCTTGCCGATCAACCCATGCCTTTCAAGGAGTTTCTTGGCCCCCTCGACGACATCCTGTCACCCTATCGGTTCGACAAGATGACCCTGGTCCAGGACCAGACAGTGGACCTGGATTGCAATTGGAAAGCGGTGATTGATAACTTTAGTGAGTTGTACCACGTTGACTTTCTTCATCCACAACACAAAAGCATGGTCGACTGCTGCAACGATACCGTCAGGCTATTCGAGTTTGGACATACTGGCGTAGAAGTACCTGGTGCAACCGTGAACCCCAGATTCCCTGTTCCGGAAATGCCAACGGCCATCCAGACAGTGCAGCTTCAATCCATCGGCCTGGACCCTGCCGACTTCAAGGGACGCGTTATGGATGTACGCAACGCAGTCCAAAAACAGAAACGCCAGGTTGGATTGGAGCGTGGAATGGACTACTCGGGACTGTCCGACGACCAGCTCTCGGACGTCTGGCAGTATAATATTTTCCCGAATGTTGTTCTTTCTTTTACGCCCGAACACTGCTGGGTTCTCAGGCCACGACCGCATCCAACGGATCCTTCAAGGTGCGAATTTGACAAAATCAGTCTGGTTTTTTTCGCAGACCCGGCGCTTGCCAAACCAGGCGAAGCGATCATGTCTGCGGGGCGTCACGACCAGGGACAATCGGCTTTTGCTCCTGAAGACTACGACCGGCCAGAACGTGATGTCTTTCACTATGATGCTGTTATATCCGGTGAGAAGTCGATGACGGATACAATCGATCAGGATGTTGAACTACTCGGAGGGGTTCAAAGAGGTATGAGCTCGTCGGGTTTTGACACTGTTTTCCTGAACGAAGACGAGATGAGAGTCCAGCATTTTCACAACCGGATGAACCGGCTTATTCCATAACTTGTTCGATAACCTATTAGATAGCTTCTTCCGGGGCTTCTTTGGCTTCCAGCAGCCGATCGGGTGTCAATATGTCGGCTATCCAGTGAGTACCAGGATGGCTCTCGAAAATAATTCGCAGGGTCATCGTTAACGGAACTGCCAGCAGCATACCAACCGGACCCAAAACCCATCCCCATAAAATCAGCGACACAAAAATCCACACAAACCGCAGCCCCAGTTGCTGACCCATGATCCGCGGCTCCAGCCCATTGCTGATACCCACGTTAATCACACCATATCCGACCATCAAGAGCAGTGTCGCCATATAGCCGTCAAACAGCAGTGTCAGTATCACCGCGGGTATCGCCGCCAGTACGGACCCAATGTTCGGCACGAAGTTCAACAGAAATGCCAGAAACCCCCAAAGCAGCGGGTACTGCACTTCCAGAATCATCAACCAGATCGCAATCATCCCGCCAGTCAACAGACTGGTAAAAAACTTGATGGCGAAATAACGCTGGACTGTTCGAACCACCTGCCCAAAAGTGGTGTTGCCGTCGTTAAGTGACCTTGGCACATCTACGAGGATAAAAATCACGAGCAGCATGATCAGGAAGTATCGGGACAGGATCCCGCCGAGCGCAGCCAGCACGACCTGCACGTAACCCAGTGCCGCCGCCGGATCAAATATGGCTCGCAGACTGTCTGAATCATAGCCATAGTCCTGTATCCAGGCAGAAGACTGCTCAAACAGCAGGTCAGCCCTTTCCTGATAGAGAGGTAACTGGAGGGTAAACTGAACATACGACCCGGTGATCACCAGCGGCACAAGCGAAGACAGACCGAGAAGCCCACACAACACAACCAGTATGGCCACCCATTTGGGGATTCCCCGTTCGATCATCCAGTACATCGGTTCTGTACAAACAATCGCAATGAACAGCGCGAGCAGGCCCGGTACCAGCAATCCAGACGCGGCTTTCATACCGCCCATCACTAGAACAATGGCAGCCAGCGCGAAAATAACTCTTTCTGGTCGGGACAATTCACTCAAAACCGGGAACTCTAAAGAAACGGTGACAACAAGGACTAATTATCGCAGGGATATCATGCGAATAGTAATCTAATAACCAGGTGACCATCCAGAACGCCAGGGTTCGATCGATGCGTTAATAGTTTCCCCGGCCAACGACAATCGTCTAACCTACGTCCGGCCCGGTCAGCCAACCGCCTGCTCCAGGAATTGTTCTATGCTGGCGCCCTCATCCAGCAACGCACAAACCGCACCTACAAACGGCGCGTCAATCCCCTTACTGGCAAACAGGTTCTTAAACATCCTGGCCGCTCTGACGCCCTCGCTGACCATTACCATCTCGCTCTCTGCCTGCTTCAGCGTCTGCCCCAGGCCCAATCTTTCACCCATTCCGCGATTTCTGCCGTGGGGAGATGTGGCGGTGACAAACAGGTCCCCAATGCCGGCCGCTGATAACGCAGTTTCCGGATCAGCACCCATTAGAGGTAACACCCGAACTGCCTCACGATAGCCGGATGTAAATAGTGCAGCTTTCAGGTTGTCACCGCCCCTTCCGTCACTCTTTAACCCATCCACAACACCACACGCCAGGGCAATCACATTCTTGAAGGCACCCCAGTATTCGGAACCCAATGAGTCAGTTGCCGCCGAGAGCTTTAGCGTTTTCGTCGTCAGGATTACTGCAAGTTCAGCGGCGAGTGTCACGTCATCACTGGTAACAAGCGCTGTTGTATAGACGCCGCGGGCGAGTTCAGGCGCAATCGTTGGCCCCATCATCACGCAAAGCCGACAGGTTAATTTTGCGGCTTCAAGTTTCTCGCTGATCACTTCAGAAATCATCTGGTCACCCGGAGCAAGCCCTTTGGCGAGGTCCAGAAGAATCTGGTCATTTCGAAGGTGTGGCAACAAATCATCAACAACACTCAGCACCACGTGAGAAGGTAGAGCCAGCACAACAATCTCTGCATCTGCCACGGATTGCGCAATATCCATCGACACCTTCAGCCCTTCAAGCGAAACGTCATCAAGGTACTTCTCATTAATACCGGTTGCCTGGATACTGTCATAGACTTCCTGTTCAACGGTCCAGCCACTGACGTTCAGCCCTTCAGCCAGCCAATTGCAGGCGAGTGCCGTGCCAAAGTTCCCCAACCCCATCACCGCCACGTTTTTCATCTCAGTCTCCTTCATTAAAGCTGTTGTTCGAGCCATTGGACCAGCTCGGTGACAACCTCATCCTTGTTTGTTTCATTGAACATCTCATGCCGGCCACCGGGATATAGCTTGTAACTAAGCTGGCTGAGGCCACGCTTTCTATAGGTGTTGACTAACCTGTCGAGGTCGACCTGTTTGCCATGTACCGGATCCTCTGCTCCTGAAAAAATATAGATCGGCAGGTTCTGTGGAATTCTTAGAAGACTGAGCTTATCCTGCGATATCGCGGATCCCTGGGACATGTCTATTAGCGAAGCCGGGGACAGCACAAAACCACACTGATCATCAGCGATGTAAGTGGCTACCTCTTCCTGGTCACGAGAGAGCCATTCATAGCCCGTCGCCCCTGGACCATCAAAGGGTGCGTTGGAATTTCCAAAAATCGCGTTCTGCATGAGCATGCTCGTACCATCCGGACCATGCCGCCAGCGCTCAAACTTCATCAGCAAGAGGTTTATAAATGCCAGCTTACTTTCCTTAAAGCCCGGTGAACCTGACAACACCAGGGCATCGATCGAACAACCATAGCGTGTGATGAACTGCTGGGACAGCATGGACCCCATACTGTGTCCCAGAAGAATGAGCTTCAGACCTTCATGTTTACCTCTGGCAAGCTGGCCCAGCTCATACATATCGGCCAATGACCTGTTCCATCCATCAGCGCCCATGTACCCAAGCACCGGGCCACTGGTTTCGCCGTGACCGCGGTGATCATTGGCATAAACAGCGTAGCCATTGGCATTCAGCTGCTGCGCGACCCAGTCATAACGGCGTGCATGCTCTCCCATGCCATGAGCAATCTGGACCACTGCCTTCGGGTTATCCAACACCCATGAGTAACATGCAACTTCATGGCCGTCACTGGCCGATAGAGAAAAGGAATCCATCAAACAATCACCTTAAAGAAGATTAGCCAGCATCTTGCGGCAAAGGGAACATAACTACCAATACAGCGCAACACTTCATGTGATATCAAAGAACCAATGTCTAACCGCTACGGCAGGCGCCTTCGCTGTTCCGAAAAGCTCAGCTTTTCATGATCTATGGGTTGGACTACTCCGAGTAGCCATCAAAGAAACCTTTGAATCCTGCCGGCTCGTAGGGACCTACAACAATTTGCTCCAGCACACCGACACCCTGCCGTTCACCATCAGTAGCGGTCACAATCTGTTGCGTATGAATATTTTCGGGTGCTTGATGATCGAGTTGCCTTGGATCGAATGACTCATGACCGGTCGCCAGCTCACCCTTCCAGGCGCCCTGCTTCCATTCCGGATGGCCATAGCCTAGCCCCTTCATCATGAATTTCAGTTTTGGTTCCAGTTTGATCCTGCGCACACCATCATCAAGGTTAACCAGATCTATCTCTGCGGCCTTTGCCAATCGCGTACCCGGGTGGTATTCAATTCTATGTCGCGCAGTAAGCTTTCGCTCCACAAGACCATCCTCAACACCGGGAATCTCTGCCTCCGTTTGATAAAGCGGTGCTTCAAGCCCCTCACGAACCAACGGTTCTCCTTTTGGCCCATCGAAAAATATCGCGTGTGAAATATGGTCATCCCAGATAAGGGGTGCCCAAACAAAACAAATCCCGTCCGGGATAACGGGTGCCCCGCCGGTCTCCCTCTCACCAACCCAGCGAACACCCCAGCTTCGATCCTTGGTACCAAGACAAACTGATTCATCTACTCTGATCTGTCCATCCGGGTGATTGACAACACCACTCCACCGGCCAAACTGGTCAAATCGGGTCGCGTCCATCGCTCGCCGCGTTCCCTGCCACAAAGTCTGGCGAGCTTCCTGTATTGACGCCGTTCGCGCAGAGAAAGTCAGGTCACAGGTGATCCCGCTTTCGTTGTCATCCAGAATGATCCGCGTACGGCGCATCGGTTCAATCACTTCCATTCTAAACGGGCCAACATCCATTTCAGTTCGCTCAACAGGGGCTCGCCTGGAACCATAGAAGCAATGCTGTCGCATATTCGGCTGCACCACACTAAAAGCGCAATCCATAATCCCACGATGAGGATAAACAGCCATGCCGACGCCGAAGTAATAGGAACCGTCCGGCGCGTATCCATTGTACCAAGTGCGATCGTATACATTACGATCACTGGTTGCCGGATGCGCAACCGGCTCCGGTGTCTGGTGAATCGGGAAATCGTCAAGTTTATTTAGCATGAGTCGCAACAACTTTTAGGTATTTCCGAAACACTATCACTACAAGCACCAGCGCGCACCTTCTGTAAAACCTCACCAAGCGCGCAGGATATTTCAGCAAGGATCGCGAAACCGCAAAGACTGTGGAACAATAACGAAATGACACTAATCACCTGGTCCTGGATATTTCTCGCCTTCTACGTCGCCGTAATGGTTGGTATTGGCTTGTATGCACAACGAAAGATCAAACATGCTGACGACTTTGCTACCGCTAGAGGTGCCTACGGCCCGTTTTTCCTGGCGCTGGCTTTCGCCGCCTCCACGGCCAGTGGGGCAACTTTTTTAGGAACTCCTGCGCTTGGTTATGAGTTCGGACTCGCAGCCCAGTGGGGTAACTTTTTATATCCGATCGGAGTTTATTTCGGCGTCCTCATTTCGATGCGGCTCATCGCCACCTCGGGAAACCGATTCGGTAACCGTTCTATCCCTGAATACCTCGGCGATAGATACCAGTCTGAAGGTGTGAGAATTCTCGTGTCACTGCTATCGCTGGTGTTGTTCTTTTATCTGGCAGGACAATTGGTATCTGGCGTCGTCATGTTCGAATTGATGCTGGGACTTGACTCAACGTGGGCACTCATCATTACGACTGCCGTATTGTTGTTCTATGTCGTACTGGGCGGCGCCCACGCTGATATCCTGACGGACGGCGCGCAGGGTGCCATGATGCTGATACTGGCCGTCGTCGTCATTATCATGACGGCTGTGGGCTTCGGTATCGACGGAGGCTTTACCGGAGTACTGGAAAACCTTGAGACACAGAACCCCAACCTTGTGACACCTTTAAACCCGGAAACACCGCTCTACCATTCCTGGTGGGCAATTTTTGTAATCGTGTTTGCCCACATGCCTCTCGGCTTATTGCCACATCTGGGCAATAAGCTTTGGGCGCTCCGCTCTGACGGCGACCGAATGCAGTTCGTTAAGCTTGCTGCGCTGTTTGGCTTAACCCTCGGCATGCTGGGCCTGGGGGGGCTACTGGCACGTGCTCATTTCGGGGATGCACTTTATCTGGATGGCTCGAACCCTAACCAGGCATTACCGATGTTGTTTATCGAGCTTTTCCCTACATGGCTCGCAGCACTCATTGGCGTTGGCGTATTGTCGGCGGTCATGAGCACGGCAGATGGCCTGGTTGTCTCTTCATCACAGATTGTCGCCAATGATATTTACCGTCGAACCATCGTACCGATGACAAAACCCGACCTGACAGAAGACGAGTTGGACCAGCGCGTGCTGACCATCTCCAGAATATCGACCGTCATTATATTGCTTCTTTGTATGGTGATGGCCTGGTCTCTGATCGGTACCAATGTCGCATTGATCGTATGGATCGGGGTGGGTGGCATGATGGCCGCATTCGCTGGCCCGTTGGTTGTCGGCGCTCTGTGGCAAGGCGTTACCCGCCAAGGAGCTTACGCTGGCCTGCTCGGTGGCTTTATCACATTCATCGTTCTCCATGCCCAGTTAATTGATCCAGCCTGGTTTAGCAATGGCACTTTTAAGACGATCTCGAGCTGGCTATACGCCGAAGGCCCAAATCCCTATTCATGTGCAGTACTGGGCGAAATAGTGTCAATTTCGTTCACTGTTTTGGTCTCCAGGTTTACCGCACCACTACCTGAAGAGCACATAAGGGAAATGTTCCCCCGTTAGCGCTCGAAAGGGCGTGTGACACGAGACACGAGCACATGGTACCGTTCCAGTTCCGGGGGTAGACGGTGTATTGCACAAAAGTGACTGAACTGGCTCGTCTAATTGCATGCCACGAATGTGCGGCGATTTATCGCCGCACCGCAATCGTGCCCAATGCTACAGCCAACTGCCAACGTTGTGACGCAATGCTCTATCGGCATATCCCGGATTCCCTTAACCGGTCTCTCGCTCTCTATATCACCGCATTGATATTGTGGGTGATCGCAAACCTTTTCCCATTCCTGGGAATGAAAGTGGGGGGCATCTACCAAGAAAACTTCTTGTTTGCTGGTGGCTGGGCTCTCTATCAGAACGGCATGGGTGAGCTAGGGCTGGTTGTCTTTCTAACCAGCATTGTGTTCCCCCTGGTCACCATTCTCGGCATGATTTATCTGCTGCTGCCAGCTCGTCTCGGTATCGCCCCACCCCAGGCAGGTCGCGTATTTCAGTTAGTAAAGGCCCTGGAACCCTGGAACCTGATCTCGGTTTTTATGTTGGGAACCCTGATTGCCATTGTGAAACTCCAGGAACTGGCAACGGTGGTGCCTGGATTATCACTGGTTGCTCTCTCGATGTTGCTGGTCGTTTATGCCATGGCACGCAGCCAATTCGATTCAGAAACCCTATGGCAGAGAATCGAAAAAATTAAGGCGTTGGATACCTCTGTCACGTCGATACGCAGCGACGACAAAATCCTGCATTGCCACCTATGCGACGGCTTACAAACGACAGGACACAGCTGCAATCGGTGTGGTGCTGCCATCCACCACCGTATTGAAGGCAGCATAGAGCAGACCTGGGCACTGCTGTTTTCTGCAGTACTGATGCTGATACCCGCCAACCTATACCCGGTTATGACCTTTAAAAAACTCGGCAAGGGGGCACCGGATACAATTCTTAGCGGTATCATTTATCTCATTGAAGGCGGACTCTGGGGCCTGGGGCTCATCGTTCTGTTTGCCAGCATCATCGTGCCTATTGCAAAATTGTTGTCCCTTAGCTTTCTGCTTTACTCAGTACAGAAAAATTCGAACTGGAAACCAAAAGACAGAGCGCTGCTATACCGTGTCACCGAAGTGGTCGGCTCCTGGTCCATGGTGGACGTTTTCCTTGTTGGGTTATTATCAGGCCTGGTCAGCCTGGGTTTACTTGCCAACGTTACCCCCGGCATCGGCGCCAGCTTTTTCGGAGCAGCGGTTATTCTCACTATGCTGGCCGCCCACCAGTTTGATCCCAGGTTAATCTGGGACCGGTCTCATCACAATTCAGCGGTAGCCCTATGAGCGATTTTGAAGATTTCGATTCGCCATCCGTAAAAACAAGAAATTGGCCTTCTACTATATGGCTGGTTCCCCTTGTTACAGCACTGGTCGGAGGCTGGCTGATTGTCAGAACATTGACAGATCAGGCACCCGTTGCCACCATTCAATTCCAAACGGCAGAGGGTATCGTCGCGGGTAAAACCAAAATCAAGTACAAGAGCGTCGACATTGGTATCGTCGATGAGATCGCTTTTGCAGAAGGTTTTTCAAATATCATCCTTACCGTCACCTTTAATCAGGGTCTAGAGGGTTTCCTGCGACGAAACTCTCGATTCTGGGTAGTGAGGCCGGAACTCAGTGTTCGTGGCGTGTCTGCGCTTGGCACCCTGATCTCCGGATCCTATATCGAGATCGACCCGGGTCCGGGCGTACCTCAAACTCACTTCGTCGGGCTCGAAGAAACACCACTGATCACAACCGATGACGCCGGCACACAAATTACGTTAATCACTAAAGACCTTGGCAGCATTGGTCGCGGCTCCCACATCTACTACCAGGGTCTTCTCGCGGGTGAAGCACTAGGCTATGAGCTGGGCGGTGATGCGCAAAGCGTCTTTATCCACGCATTTATCCGCGACCCCTATGATCAACTCGTGAAAGGCAATTCCAGATTCTGGAATGTCTCGGGTATTGACGTTTCAATGGGTGCAGACGGCGTTGATGTGAAGACTGCCTCCGTCACCTCCCTGTTATTCGGTGGCATCGCATTTGATACACCCGACAGTCTGGAAACGACCGTTGCAGATGTTGGAGACCTGATATTCACACTGTACCCACGATACTCAAGTATCGAAGATCAGTCCTACGCAAGAAAAATTCAGTTCGTGATGTACTTCACAGGCTCCGTTCGGGGACTCAAACCAGACGCGCCACTGGAGTTCAGGGGCATAAGGATCGGAAAAGTGCTCGATATTCGTATGGAGTTTGACGCAGACACTACGACCTTCAGGATTCCTGTGCTGGTAGAGGTCGAACCAGACCGCATCATCAATCGTGATACTGAAAACCCGTTATCACCGGAACAAACGTTACAAACACTTGTAGATAAAGGCCTGAGGGGCCGACTGCAATCAGGCAGTTTGTTGACCGGTAAACTGTTTATCGAATTCAACATTTACCCGGACGCACCACTCAACATGGTTGCCGATGCATCGATGGCCTACCCTGAGTTACCCACAATAGCCGGCGCGTTTGAAGCTATCACCCAATCAATCGGAGAGTTCGTCGAGAAGTTCCAGACGATAGACATCGAGGAAATAGGTAACAGTATCGAAAATATCCTGGGCGGTGCTGACAAACTGGTTAACAAGGATATTAACGAGGAAGCAGTTACCGACCTGCAGGCGTCAATGCGCGCACTCAGCAATGTCCTGCGAAATGTGGATGAGGGCGGCCTCGATACCACCATTGTCGCCGCGCGGAATGTCCTGATTAACCTGCAAGATACGCTTAAGATGATCAACGATGTCCTGGAACCTCATTCGCCGCTACAGTATAACGTCATCAAGGTAACGGATGAACTGGAAGAAATGGCCCGATCCATCCGCTTGCTGATCGAAACACTGGAACGACACCCCAACTCGATCATTTTCGGTCGGAAAGTTACTGAGGATGAACAGTAATGAAAGCCTTCAACCTAGCTTCTTTTGTCGTAATGCTGGTACTACTCGCTGGTTGTTCTTCTTCGGTGGATGCGGTTCGGTACTACCTGATCGAACCCGTCAGCGTGGCCGGTGCCACTAACCGAGGGGATATGTCTATCGAAATCGTTGACCTGGAAGTCCCCCAGTACCTGGATCGACTTCAGATTTCCTCAAGAAGACCTGACAGCCAGCTTGTATTCGCGTCAGCCCACCAGTGGGGGGAAAGCCTTCGCAAGAACCTGACGCGGGCGCTGGCTCGAAACCTGACCAACCTTCTCGGGACCGCTGCCATTGGTACGCCCGCAAACCGCCTAAGCTCACTACCGGCCTATCGACTCACCGTTTACATTGAACGCTTTGAAAGAGGCGCTGACGGTTATGTGCACCTGCTTGTTCGCTGGCAACTCATTCACCGTGAAACGAGCGAAACCATTACCAACTCATCCAACGAGTATATAAGTGAACGTCGCATCGACTCCCCCGACTTTGCAGGGACCGTCTTTGCCATGAGCGAACTCCTTGGAGAGTTCTCTCAAACAATTGCCCAACGAATAGAGGAAAGCCAATGAGGGCACTTCTTTTCTCATTGCTATTGGCTCCCGGGCTCTCAATTGGTGATCGCCCAGAACAACCCATTGACCCGTTTGAGAATTGGAGCGGACGTGAGTTACTAGACCTGGTTTACAAACGACATCAGCAATATCCGTATGTTTACGAAGAACAATCAATGATCCTGATCGACCAGCAAGGCCATAAGAATACGCGCAAGCTGCGCCGGTATTCCCGAGCCGATGAATCAGGAACAGTGAACTTTCTGCTCCTTTTCGATTCGCCGCTAGACGTAAAAGGCGTGGCTCTATTGGCGCAGCTTGAACAGGACGGCCAGCCTAAACAGTCTTTCTATCTGCCAGCCTTCGGGAAAACTTTCATCGAGAAGACCCCTGGGCCGGAAGGGAAAAGCGAAGACAACTTCCTGGGTACCGACTACTCAATAGCAAACCTGGTCGGGGATACGCTTGATCATCACGAACATGTCAGAAGAGACGACACCACCATCAACGAGACCGACTACTTCGTAGTGGATGTCTATGACCTGGATTCACCAGCAGAGGAAAAGCCAGAACGCAGACACTATATACGGAAAGATAACCTGTACATCTCAAGGACCGATCACTTTGATGAAATTGGCCGGTTGCAAAAACGCCAGACGAATCATGATCTGACCAAAGTCCATGGCGATATGTGGCGGGCGAATATGATGATGATGGACGACCTTCAGAAGGAGCATCGGACAATCATTAAAATCAACAGGCGCGTGTTCTCAGCTGACTATGTTCCTGATGAGATTTTCAGCGAGAGTTGGATCGTCGCTAACCAGCCTCCCCTTGAATCAGGAGATGGCTCTTGATCCAGGCTCTTTTTACTCTCGGCCTACGGCAAAGACGACTTATTACGATCATCGTTATCGCTATTACCATTCCGCTGCTCTGGGGTGTGACACGACTTGAGATAGACACCAGCTTTAACAGCCTTATTCCTGCCGATGAACCCGAGAAACTCGCCTACCAGAGTGCTATGGACCATTTCGGGTCAGACAACAAAACAATTATTTACGTCCGTGACAAGCACCTCTGGACGGCAGAAAAACTAACCCGACTCGACGTACTGGTTAGAGAGCTGAAAGAGATTACCCACGTCTATCGTGTAAACAGCTTGTTTAATCTTCGCATCATCGAGGGAAGGAAAGACCAAAACAACACGCCGCAGATATCGAGCAAACCGGTGCTTGATGGCGTACCCGCCGACGACATTGAAGCCGAGCAAGCCAGGGTCAGGGCCAGTTCGAACCCACTGTATACAGGCAACCTGTTTTCAGAAGATGGTACCGTAACCGCGATCATCGTCACTGTTCAGGACCTTGAGGACACAGAAGACTTCTCCATCGAAGTTTACAATAAATTTCAGAAATTAATCGATCCCGAACGCGCCCACTTCGAACAGATTTTCCAGGTTGGCCCACCCCGAATTAATGCAGAACTGCAGCAAAACCTTACCGCTGATTTCAAATTGCTCGGGCCACTATCAGCCATCGTGCTTGTAGGATCTATTCTGTTTTTCATGCGTAGTATTCTCGCCGCGATCATCCCGTTAATCACTTCTGTACTCGCTATTATCTGGACATTCGGCCTCATGGGGTGGCTGGGTATCCCCATCAATATTCTGTCGGTGATGATTCCTTCGCTGATCATCGTGATCGGTTCAACTGAAGATACCCACATGATGTCAGCGTTCTTCCGTGGGCTTGCAGAACAGACAGAAGATCACGATGCAATCACAACAGCCCAAAAACATCAGGCTATTCGTTACATGGCGAAGCATACGGGTCTGCCGATGCTACTCACTGTGTTCACAACGTTCCTCGGCTTCGCCAGTAATCTATTTGGCAACATCTTGCTGATCCAGCATTTCGCCATTGCATCAACCGTTGCCATTTTGTTTAACGGTGTCATCACGATACTCGTGGTTCCGCCCATGCTAGCAATGTTCGGTAAAAAAATGGGGGAAGGAAAAGATGCTTCGGAACTCTACGGTAACAACCTGCCGGACCAGATCATCAGGATATTCAAAATATCCCAGGACCGATTCCCCACCGCTGTACTATCCATCACTTTGGTGCTGTGCGTCTTTTTCGCTTATCACGCGTCACATCTTTATGTGACCAATGACCCCCTTTCTTACTTTCCTGACGACAAACCGCTTATTCAGGAAACCCACACCATTCACAAAGACCTCGCAGGTATTAAGGTGTTTTTTGTCGCACTGGAAGCTGAGAATGACAAGGCATTCCTGGATCCAGAGAACCTTCAAAAAATTAACAAAATACAGATGTTCCTCGCCAAGCAGGCTGTATTCGATACAACGCTCTCTGTCGCCGATCATCTTAAATACGTAAACAAGGAGTTCCAGGGGAAGTTTTCAGCCGATACGCTGCCACCGACCAGACAACTGGTCGCCCAATACTTGATGTTTTTCCACCGCAGTGAACTGGAGTCCTACATCAGCCACGACTACCGACGAGCTAATATCGTTGTCAGGCACAACATCAGTGATTCTCACACGCTCAACAAGTACATTGACGAACTCAAAGACTTTGCCAGCCAGGTTTCCGGTAATGGGATTACAGTACAAGTCGTTGGCGAGAACTTGCTGGTAAACCGAGCTGCAGAAAAGCTGATGGTTTCCCAGGTCAAGGCGCTCGTTCTTTTACTGGCACTCATTTTTATTCTGATGTCGATCATGTTTACGTCCTTAAAGGGCGGGGCTATTGCCATGGTCCCATCCGTTATTCCCATTGTGCTGATGTTTGGCATTATGGGATTGCTCGATATCCCATTAAACCCTGGGACCGCCATGGTGGCGGTGATCGCAGTCGGTATCGCTATCGACGGCACCATTCACCTGCTCGCCCATTACAACGAACTTTGCAGAACCACCTCCGACTATAAAGGCGCAGTGCACCAGGCAGTCAAAGAGGTGGCCACTCCGCTAATCATTTCGAGCCTGGCCCTGTCCCTGGGTTTCGGCATTCTACTGCTATCGAATTTCACCATCGTGGCGCAATTCGGCGCACTGGCAGCATTGACCATGTTAATTTCCATTTTCGCTAATCTGCTGATCACACCCATCATCATGACAAAGATCCGCCTGGTCGGTCTCTACCAGATTATTGCCATGAAGGTCGACTCTGCCGTTTTGGAAACCAGCCCACTGTTTGTCGACATGACCAACTACGAACGCAGAAAGGCCATACTGATTTCGGAAATTCACGAATTCGAAGTTGGCGAGAAACTTGTCACCCAGGGGGATGTTGGCAGAAACATGTACATGATCCTTACCGGCTCCGCCAGCGTCGAACGCCACGACGGAGACAACACTCGCCTACTCGCTGAACTGGAACCAGGTCAGGTATTCGGGGAGGTTGGCTATATACAGGCGATTGAACGAACCGCTGACGTTGTGGCAAAGACACCGGTCTCAGCTTTGAACTTTGAATATGATCGCATGCAGAAAGATCTCAAATTTTTCCCGAACATCGTTGCAAAGCTAAACTTCAACATCAGCGGAATTCTCGGAGAACGTCTCGCCAATGTGCTGGACGGGAGGTAGTTCCCCCGACTTTTACTGTCGGTATATGCGTTTCACGGTCCTTCGATCTCAAGCTTTCCAGCGGTTGGCGGGCACCCACACCTGACTGTTCCTATGGGAGATATTCGCGGCTTACCTATTGGTTTGTCATTTATTGGGCGTCGCTTCGACGATGCCCGGCTAGCAGCAATCGCCGCAGCCTATGAGGCGAATCGAAAAAAGTAACTCTTTGTTGTCAGTTTCGGACGGCTAGCCTCACAGGCATCACCAGCAACTTCTAACTGGATTAGTCTTATCTTACTAAGACAGGAACCCCAGCGGGCTTCTGGTTAGGGAGACACTCACCATAAATCCAAACGATGCAATGGCCGCGATCAGGTAACTCACCCGGGCAGTCTTCGTTTTACCCCGCCTGAGAGCAAACACGCCCAAAACAATGTAGGCAATCAATGCCAGCGCTTTCACAGTTAACCATGAGTCTATGCCCGGATACTGCTGCGCTAGCACCGCAAGAACTACACCTGAAATAAGCAGGGCAGTATCAATGACATGCGGCGCAATCCGAACGATTTTCTTCTCCAGTAGAGTGTTCTCCTGAATCATCCACATACCACGCAGCAAAAAGAAACTGCCGGAAAGACAGACTGCGGCAACGTGTATGGTGTAAGCACTAAGGAAGGCGTTCAAATTTTTTCACCAAAGGTAAGTCAAGGGATAATGAATCATTATGCAAAACAATCGGCAAGGAACCCACGGGCAAGACCTTACTCTGCTTAAGTAGCGTCGTACCCATGGGACTATGCTTAAACTTTGTCTCTTGGCGCCAGACCTTTCGCCGCGCGCGCTTTATTCATGCGATCTTTGTCAACGGCCAGAGGTTCACCCAACTCGCTTTCGTCGATTGCACCAGCCATATGTTTCCCAGCTTTAGTGCCGTTATACATAATTTTCTTGGAAGGCGTAACGGCAAGGATTGTTCGCAGCGGTGAATCGAGCAGGTTGTAAAAAAAGTCTTCACCGTCTTTGTTACCTGGGTTCAGCTTTTGTGACAACGCGCCATAGAACCATTTTTTGGTGTCTTCATCGTCGAAGAATTCGCCCGTACCCTTAAACGTGATGGCGCCACCTGGCAAATCTGCCGTTGCATTAGGACCGTAGCCCATAGCACTGACATTCACGGATACCCGCGGATCCCGCTTAATCGCAACTGCTCTATGTCTGTGCTCTGAAAATGTAATCCAAATCTTTCCATCGTGCCAGACAAAGGCGTGAGTAACGCCAACAGGCCATCCATCTTTCGTTGCCCACATGAGGACGCACTCAACCGAGTTATGCATTAATTGATCTACTTCCTCATCCGAAAAAGGATAGATTGATACCATTTCGTGATCGTGAGTTTGAGCCATCGGGATTCCCTTTTTTTCTAAAATATTTGTTGTCTGAAATAACTGTAGTTTGTAACAGTTTCTATAAGCAAGCATATCAAAGTTAATCCACAAAGGGCTTGATAATCGGGCATAGCGCCCCTTTATTGATCCAGGGATGTCACGGCTGCTGGTAAATCGTTGAGCACGAGCCCGCTAACGATTTGTTGCTTCCTGAGATAACCTTTCAGATGCTAGAGTCGCTTTCCTGATTAATCGTTGTTTGAAGGATATTAAATGCGAAGTCTCTGGATCAAAATTCATCTCTATGTTGCTGCATTCTTTCTTCCCATGTTGTTGGCGATGGCAGCCTCTGGTGGTCTTTACTTGCTTGGCGTCAAAGGCTCAGTTCATTCGACACCCGTCTCTTTGTCCGCGACGAAATCCCTTTCCGCAGATTCTGGCACGCTTGGAGACGATGTTCGTGAGCTTTTAACTGCGAACGGGATATACCACGATTTCGAATACATCAAAGTTTCTGGCAAGAAGTTCGTTACACGACCCACTTCCACCAACTACTACGAGCTCATCATTCACGAAAATGAAGTGCAAGCGACACTGAACCAACCCGATCTGATTAAGTCCCTGGTAGAGCTGCACAAGGGCCATGGGCCACTGTTTTTCAAAGACCTACAGAAATTGATGGCTCTCGGTCTGCTCATCGTACTACTGAGTGGGTTCTGGCTGGGCGCCTCTTCTGCAGGTCTAAGAGTCCCGACCCTACTAACGACAGTCGCAGGATTGGTCGTGTTTCTTGGATTGGCGTTTATCATCTAATTCCTTAATGAGAATAATTCCCATTATCTAGTTGATAATGATTCTCATTTAGGATAACTTGATATCCACTCTATTATTCAGGTCACCATTGTGAAGTACTCCGCCAACATCGCCACGCTTGCCCTCCTCTATTCCCAGGTTGCGCTGGCCACCGACGCATCGTTCGTTGATGAAATTACCATCGTTGGCGAGCGTACCGACATGCACCAGATTACCGGTGCCGCCCAATATATTGGCGAAGCCCAATTACAGGAGCAGTCTTACTCTGACATCCAGAGAATTCTCCGACAGGCACCGGGGGTGTCCCTGCAGGTAGAGGACGGCTACGGCCTGCGACCGAACATCAGCATCCGCGGTGTAGCAACGGAAAGAAGCGGCCGGATAACCCTGCTTGAGGACAATGTGCTTATCGCGCCGGCACCCTACTCTGCGCCATCTGCCTATTACTTCCCAACCGCGGGACGCATGCATGCCGTCGAGATCTTGAAAGGCCCGGCAGCAATCATGCAGGGGCCCTATACCATTGGTGGCGCAATGAACATGATATCGACACCGATCCCATCAGTTCGCGGCGGTTCTCTGAAAGCCGAAGCCGGCGAGGATCATACCTACCGCGTTCATGCGACCTACGGCGGCACCAGCAGTAACGGCTTCGGGTTTATGGTGGAAACCCATCAGTGGAAGTCCGATGGATTCCAGAGTATTGATCGCTCCAATAAAGATACCGGGCTTGATGTAAAGGACTACACCGTGAAGCTCGGTTATCAGCATGATCGGCATATGGTGGAACTTAAACTCCAATATGCAGAACAGCAATCAAACCAAAGTTATCTCGGCCTGACCGATGACGACTTCAGCGATAACGCTTTGAGTCGCTACGGGCTATCTGCGCTAGACAATATAGAGACAGAACACGACCAGCAGATTATCCGGTATCGCTTTGACATTAATAGCTCGGTCTCATTCTCGGCTACCGCCTATAACAACGAACACCAACGGGACTGGTTCAAAACCGAGGGTCTTGATTTCGATGGCAGCGCTTCGGCAGAATCGTTTGACCGCACGAGTTGGTCAAAAGTCGTCACGGCGATTAATGAAAATAGCAATTTGGGTGGATACAGCACTGAAGCTCTGCGGGCAATCCTTGATGGAGCAGATACCGCGGCGGGGAGTATCCAGCTTCGCTCAAACTCCAGGGAGTACTTTTCCCGGGGAGTTCAGCTCGGCCTGGATTGGCAGTTCACTCGCGGCGACGCGATCCACGAAATTGAAGTTGGTATCCGGTACCACGAAGACGAAGAAGATCGATTACAGCGCAATAGTACCTATCACCAGCAAAACGGACGCCTTGTTCTTGATGACCTGGGTTTACTGGGCAATGCAGGAAACAGGGTCCAGGAAGCCGAAGCCCTCGCGATCTATATTCAGGACACCATCGAACTTGGCAACTGGGTGTTAACACCGGGTTTACGCTACGAAGATATCGAACAAAAACGTACTCGATGGGAGACCAGAGACGGGCGCACAACAAGCCCATCATCCCGGGCGGATTCAAATATTCGCGACACACGAAGCAATGACACCCAGGTGTGGTTGCCCGGATTCGGCGTACTCTACAACCTGTCTGAAGCCACTACTCTGGTAGCGGGAGTTCATAAAGGATTCACGGCCCCCAGCAACTCTCCAGATGTTGACGAAGAAGATGCGATTAATTACGAGTTAGGATTTAGGTACAACGGTGGACGAAATTCTGCGGAGGCTATCTACTTTCTAAGTGATTATGACAATCTGCTGGGTGAATGCACAGCTTCATCTGGTTCAGATTGCACCATTGGCGATGCCTTTAATGGAGATGCAGCTACCGTGCAGGGGATAGAACTCCTATTCACAACTGACATGAGTAGAACAGGTAACTACAATATTCCAGTCACATTCACTTACACCTATATCGACAGCGAGTTTGATTCTGACGTTGCAGATACAGACTTTTTTGGCGATGTCTCGAAAGGTGATCCCATCCCTTACATCCCGGAACATCAATTTAACCTGAGCGTTGGCTTCCTTAAAGATCAATGGTCCAGCTACATCAATGTTAGTTTCGTCGATGAGGTTTGTGTCAGGGCTTCCTGCAACGCATTCGAAAAAACTGACGACTCGCTGACTGTCGATCTCAGCACCCACTATGCGCTTTCGGAGAAAATAGACCTTTACGGTAAAATTGAGAATATTACGGGTGAAGAAGACATCCTCGGTCGACAGCCTTATGGCGCGCGACCCAACAAATATCGAACTGCTACACTTGGCGTTCGCATCGATTTCTAAGTGGTAACTATGGCGATCAAAGTAGTTGGTGCCAGTTTTGGCAGGACAGGTACTCTCTCTCTGAAAATGGCCCTGGAACAATTAGGCTTCGAGAAGTGTTACCACATGATGGAGGTAGGCCAGCATCCAGACC
>Ga0209362_1000237_pt1 | contig 52281 bp, 43 predicted proteins | sample SaaInlV_165m_DNA_FD_184680 | JGI IMG/M metagenome (GOLD analysis project Ga0209362, IMG submission 184680) | Marine microbial communities from expanding oxygen minimum zones in the Saanich Inlet - Saanich Inlet SI037_S3LV_110m_DNA (SPAdes)... | ecosystem: Environmental > Aquatic > Marine >... | reverse complement strand
CACAACTATCGTCATCACTGGCGATACAGGTTCCATTGGCATTGGCGCAACTGTCGTAAACGATCAGCACGCTGTCGGAGTCGGTTCCGGTCTGTCCGCAAGTGGAGATGGTGGCATCTCCGTTGCAACTGGCGGTGTAGGCGAACCAGGTGTCATTCCCCATGTCGCCATCACAAGCGGCTGCGCCACTGGTGGTACCGCCGCTGGTGTCGTAGGCGTGGGCGCCTTCACCAACAGCAGCAGCTGTAGAACAGTCGTCCTGTGCATACATGGTGGGACCGACGAGTACGACCGCAAGGATCGTAGCGATGGTCATATAGAAACGAGAAACACTCATGGGAAGGCCTTCCTTCTTACGCTTAATGGTATTTCGGCTTCCAAAAAGAGGCCGATAACCAAGAATTCTAGTGAACAAAATTTGTGACAAAATTTAATGCGCGAAATTTAATGCGCGAGTGCCGCAGGAAAGACTGGCCCGATGCCCCCCGATAAACAGGAGGTCCAGGGTAGTTTTCTTGAACAACACCTCGCTCAGCCCAAGCTGATCCGGGAGTAGAGTTTCCCAGACCGTATCTACAACTTTATTGGACGATGGCCACATCCGCAACCGGGTCATTAAAGAGAGTCTTGGGAGGATCCATTTCTCGAGATGAATAGTCAGGACTGCGGGGTCCGTTCCTGGCAACTCGGCAATAAGTACTGGAATGACATGGACTAAGAGCCGCAATGGACAGTTCGTAATGATTTACAGGGGGAGTCGCCCTCCCGATCAGGGGCGGCTGCGCTCCTGTTTTCGTCCAAAAAAACCGGGGCGATGCTTCTCCAACTGGTTTTTTCTCCAAACTTTGCCGGTTTCCCACAGCGGATCGATCAGCTGCTGTTCCCATCGGGCCAGCCGTTTCGACAGATCGGCGACTACCTGCGGCTGCTCGGCGGCGCGGTCGTGGCGTTCGCCGGGGTCGTCGACCAGCTGGAACAGTTGAGTGGGCAAGCCCTCGACTCGGATCAGTTTCCACGGACCACTGCGCACCGCCGCCGCGACCGCTCTGCGCCAGAATAGATCGGGGTGATCGGAGCCATCGGTGACTCCGGTCAGGGCAGCGGTCAGATCGATCCCGTCCAGATCCTCGACCGATCTGGGGTCGACTCCGGCGGCAGCGAGCAGAGTGGTGGAGATGTCGAGGGTGCTGATCGGCTGAGAAAGACGGCTTCCTCCAGCAATTCTCGAGGGCCATCGAACTGTCCAGGGGACCCGGATCCCGCCCTCGAACTTGGATCCCTTCATCCCCCGGAAAGGGCCGTTGTCGCTGGCGTTATTGGTCGCGCCGCCGTTGTCGTTGAGGAACATGACGATGGTGTCATCGCTCAGCCCCTCCTGTTCGAGGGTCTGAAGCACCTCGCCGACCGCTCGGTCGAGAGCGATGGTCATCGCCAGCAGTTCTCGCCGCTTCCTTTCGAGTTGTGGCGGCACTTCCTGCAGATCCTGATCGAGCGCATGCATCGGAGTGTGAACCGCATTGAAGGCGACATAGAGGAAGAAGGGCTGATCTCGGTGTTGGCGAATGAAGTTCGCTGCGCTGTGCCCGATGGCATCGGTGACATAGGGCTTCGGCAGTGGTGCGGGATCTTCCCCGTCGAGCCAGACGGTCCGGCGCGGCAGCGCAGGGCGATCGTGGTAACTACGGGAGCCGCCGAGAAATCCATCGAACTGGTCGAAGCCGCGTTGCAGCGGTCGGTAGGGGGGATCCTCACCCAGGTGCCACTTTCCGACGGCACCCGTGGCGTATCCCAGTGCCTTCAGTCGGTCGGCGATGGTCTGCTGGTCGAGTGGAAGTCCCAGGCCCGATCCCGCGGGCAGATTCATCTCATGGCCGAATCGCTGCGGATACCTTCCGGTCAGCAATCCGGCCCGGGATGGGCTACAGACCGAGGCGCAGACGTAGCCCTGCTCGCAGACCACCCCTTGGGCGGCGAGTTGGTCGATGTTGGGAGTCTGGATCGAGGTCAATCCGGTGAAACCGAAGTCGCTGTAGCCGGCATCGTCGGCGAGCAGGATTACCATCGAAGGGGGACGCTTGGCCGAGTCGCCGAGCGGTGGGCCGATCCCCTGGCAGCCACAGCACAGCATGGCGATGAGGGTCAGCCACCCACTGGGCGGGCGGGGGGAAGTCGTTTTCGTACTCCACCCTGGCCAGCCCCATCCTGGCCAGCTCCAACCTGGCCAGCTCCACGGACCCCGCACCGGTACTACTGTCTCTCGAGGGCGAATGCCTGGACCCGCTCGCGGATCGAGTCCGCATCGAGTCCCGCCAGGCGGTAGACCTCCGAGGAAGGACCGCTGGGCGAGTAATTGTCGACCCCGATCCTCAACTGGGGAATTGCAGTGCCGGCTCCGAACAGTTGCTCCGCCACGCAGTTGCCGAGGCCGGTGCGAACCGAATGATCCTCGACAGTGACGACAAAGGGCTGGCTGGCCAGCTGCTGGATCGAAGCCTCATCCAGATCGGTCGGGGTGGCCGCATGAGCCAGACCGATGTCGAGTCCTTCAGTTCGCAGAGCATCGACCGCTTCCAGTGCTTGAGCGGTCGGTGTCCCCATCGCCACCACCATGCCGGCGGTGCCGCTGCGGATGATGTCGAGGTGGCCCGGAGTGAACTGGTAGTCTCCGCCGAAGTAGGGCGCTCCCGCCTCGTCGGTGATGGTCTTCAACTTCGATCGCCCCATGCCGATGAAAGCCATTCCAGAACTGGTCAGTGCATGGCGCACGATCCGGTCGGTCTGATTTGGATCTGCCGGAATGTAGATACTGATGCCGAAGATGTTTCGTAGTACCCCGACGTAATCGATGCACTGGTGAGTCTTCCCATCTTCGCCGACATCGAGACCGAGGTGAGTGCAGGCGATCTTCAGGTGGGCATGATTGATGTCGCTCAGTCGGTGCTGGTTGTAAGTCTCGCAGACTCCAAAGACTCCGAAATCAGCAAAGACGGTGGTGACGCCGCAGGTCGAGAGCGCTCCGGCACAGGTGGCAGTGTGATGCTCCTGGATTCCCGCTTGAAAGAAGCGATCGGGATACTGCTTGTGAAAGGCCCCCAGTTTGACCGAACCTTCCAGGTCACAGTCGAATGCGGCGATGGGGGGAGATCCCTGACCATCTGCAGAAGCGCATGCGACATCGAAGATCGCCTGACCAAAGGCACTCCGGCAGTCCGTCTTCTGGTCGACTGCGTAGGTGATCGGTTCGCCGGGGTGGAGGGAGGGCAGTGGATCTGGCAGGGGCGGGACGGTGCTGTCGGGGCGCCGGGCTCGACGCTGCTGGAGTGGCTGCAGATCCCACAGGGCGGCATCTTCACCCAGTTCGGTGACCGCTGCGGCGAGTTCCTCCGTGTTCAGGGCACGGCCGTGGAAATCGGACTTGTTCTCCATGAAGGAAATTCCCTTGCCCATCACGGTGTGAGCGATGATGCACCAGGGGCGTTGCTCATCCTTGCGGGCTTGCTGCAGTGCCGAGAAGATCTGTTGGGGGTCGTGTCCATCGACCTCGACCACTCGCCAACCGTCCGCTTCCCATCCAGCAGCGATTTCTTGCGGCATGATCTCATCGGTTTCGCCACCGATCTGTAACTGGTTGCGATCGACGATGGCGGTGATCTCGTGGAGGCCAAACTTGACTGCAAAGCGACGTGCTTCGGCGATCTGGCCCTTCTGCTGCTCGCCATCTCCCATCGGGACAAAGGCGTTGCAGCGGCGGCCATGGATTCGATCTCCCAGCACCATTCCACAGGCGGCGGAGAGTCCCTGACCGAGATTCCCGGTGGTCCACTCGACGCCAGGAATCTCTCGCTCGATATGACCCTCAAACAAATTTTGGGTGCTGCGGAAGGATGAGACTGCCTCGTCATTATCGATGAAACCCATCTCCGCGAGGACCGAATAAACCCCAGGCGATGTATGACCGTGACTGACCACGATTCGATCCCGACCATCCATCCAGGGGTTTTCGGCTTCCACTTTCGCGCAGGACCACAGCACCAGGTACAGGTCGAGGGATGAAAGAGATCCTCCTGGGTGACCGGAAGCGGCCAGGCTGGTCATCTGGATGATGGCCCTGCGGCAGCGTTGGACCGCTTCCTGATGCCATTGAAGATGTTCGGCGGAAAGGGTGGGGGCATCCAGAGAACTGCGGACCATGACGGTTCCTTCCGGGCTATGGTGGCTCAAGGGTTTCACTGTCAAGGGTTTCACTGTCAAGGGTTACACTGTCAAGGGTGTGTAGATGGAGCAGTCACCGTGGTTCCACTGGCGGGAGGTGGGTGATTCTGCTGCTTCCCCTGCACAACGCTGCGTAAGATAGGCAGCGAATCGGGCACCATCAAGGTTGCCGGTGCGGATCATTGGATCTGCGTCTTTGAAATCGTGGCGGTTCTTGCTGTGGAGCGATCCCGTGACCTGGAAGGAATCGACCGATGAAGACGGACCCCCGATTGAAGTCGATCGCTCAGCTGGCTGGCGAAGCGAGGGAGTGGATCAAACCTCGAGTGGTTCCCACCCCGCTGCAGCCAGTGCCCCGGGAGCTGGTGGCTGCGGGCCCTGATCGACTGCTGTTGAAACTGGAGAATCAGCAGATCTCCGGGTCCTTCAAGGCGAGGGGGGCGGCTCATTTCATGGCTCGTCTGGTCGCCGAGCACGATCCTGCGGGGGTGTTGACCTATTCCAGCGGCAATCATGGTCGGGCAGTTTCCGAGGTGGCGTCTGCGATGGGGATCGCCGCCCTGGTGGTGGCTCCCGACAGCATCGACCCGGTCAAGGCGGGCGCCATCATCGAGGCGGGGGCGGAACTGGTGCAGGTCGGCCCGACCACCGACGAGCGCAAGCTACGTGCCGAGCAGATCGCAGCGGAGCGCGGCTGGGTGATCGTGCCCCCCTTTGATCACGAGTGGATCATCTCGGGGCAGGGTACCTTGGTACTGGAACTGATCGAGCAACTGGGAGGCGCTCCCGACCATCTGTGGGTTCCCGTGGGTGGGGGAGGATTGTCGGCGGGCTGTGCCGCCACGGCAGCGATCGAGATGCCGGAATGCACGGTTCACACCGTCGAACCGGAGGGATCGGCGGCGCTGGCGAGATCGCTCGCGAGCGATCAAAGGCTCCATCTGGAAGAAACTCGATCGGAGGCGGACGGATTACTGCCGCTGACGGTGGGGGAACTCAACTGGCAGCTGTTACGCGCCGCAGGAGTGGAGCCGCACCAGATCTGCGAGGAGCAGCTGATCTCCACCCTGAGGATCTTGCAGCAGGACTGCGGGATCGGGGCGGAGCCGAGTGGCGCCTGCTCGTCGGCGCCACTGCTGGCCAGTCCACCGGGAACGGTGCTGGCCGGGGGGACCCACGTGGCTGTGGTAAGTGGTGGTAATGTCTCGCCCCAGCGGCTCGATCGACTGCTTTCGAGGTGACTCGACCGACTGCTTTCGAGGCGACCTGCCGCGACGAGATCTTCTCGACCCTTGTATCGAAGCCGCGGATTGCCTAGGGTTCGACTTCGGCGGGAGCTCGATCCAGCCGTTGAACATTTCCCGGGAAGGAACAGCACCTTGGACCAGTTCTGGAATTTCATCGAAGAGATTGGCGCGTTGATCTGGAGTCCTCCGACCTTCATCGGATTGCTGGGGGCAGGGGTGCTCTTCACCGTGTGGAGTCGATTTACCCAGTATCGGGTGATGACTCACGGCATCGATGTGATTCGAGGGATCTACGACGATCCCGATGATCCGGGAGCGATCAGCCACTTCCAGGCGCTGTCGGCGGCTCTGTCGGCGACGGTCGGTCTCGGTAACATCGGTGGCGTGGCACTGGCGATCTCGCTCGGTGGGCCGGGCGCTCTCTTCTGGATGTGGGTGGTCGGTTTCTTCGGCATGGCGCTCAAGACCATCGAGATCACCCTGGCGATGATGTTTCGAGACACCTCCGATCCTGACAACCCCAGCGGTGGCGCCATGCATGTGGTACGCCATGTGATGGGTAAGAAGGGTGGTATGTGGGCGACGATGGGAAGCGTCATCGGAGGCATCTTCTGTGTCACCCTGATCATCTCCACCATCACCGGCGGCAACATGTTCCAGTCGTGGAATGTCGCCCTTCTGACCCAGAGTTACTTCGGAGTGCCGAAGATCGCCACCGGCATCATCCTCGCACTGGTCGTGGGGATGGTGATCATCGGAGGCATTCGACGCATCGGTACGGTGGCCGGGAAACTGGTGCCGCTGATGTGCCTGCTGTATCTGTTGGCTGGCCTTGCGGTGCTGGTGGTGAAGGCGGGCGAGATTCCGGCGACCTTTGCCTTGATCTTCCAGAGTGCCTTCGCACCGCTCGAATCGCAGGGTGCCTTTGTCGGGGGGACGCTGGGCTTTGCCTTCATGGTCGGCATGAAGCGGGCACTCTTCTCCAACGAGGCGGGGCAGGGATCGGCCCCCATCGCCCACGCAGCAGCCAAGACGGGGGAGCCCGCCCGGGAGGGGATCGTCGGCGGCATCGGCCCCTTTATCGACACCATCTGTATCTGCACCCTCACCGCACTGGTGATCCTCACCACCGGAACCTGGAATCGAGAGGCGATCGGACCGCTCGGCGCCGAAGTGAAACTCGTCGTGGCGGCCGAGAGTGATGACGCATTTCACTATGATGTGAACACCAACGCATCGATCAGTGATCTCCCCGAGCCGTTGCATGGTCCCTGGTCGAAGGGAGACAAGGTCTTCCTGCTCGCCGACGTGACCGGGCTCAAGAGTCAAAATACCGGAGGATCGACGCTCAAGATCCAGGGCAAGATCGTTGCGAATGAGGCCAAACCGGATGCTGCAGAAATTCTGGTCATCGAGTGGAAGGCCGTGGAACTGACCAAGAGTATCTGGGATGGAGTTCCCGGAGAGATCCACATCCAGCAGGTCGAAGGTGGCGGTGCGGGGGTCTTCAAGGAGCATGAAGGAGCGCAGTTGACGGCGATCGCCTTTGACCGTGTCTTCGATGGTCTCGGCAAATACCTGGTGACCCTGGCGGCGTGGCTCTTTGCCATCTCGACGATGATCTCCTGGTCCTATTACGGCGAGAAGGGAGTCACTTATCTGTTCGGAAATGCCGGTGTACTTCCCTACAAGATCGCATTCCTGATCCTCGCCATCGTCGGAGCCACCAGCATCGATGACACCACGCAAATGCTATTACTGGCTGATCTTGGCACCGGCACGATGCTGGTGGTCAACATCCCCATCGTGATCCTGCTCGGCGGCCTGGCGGTGGCTTCACTGCGAGAGTACGACCGCAAGCTGAAGGCGGGAGAGTTCCCCCGAAACGATCAGAAAGAGTGAGGGACAAGTGAAGGATAGAGGGAGCGTGAGGAGCGTGCGGTCCCGCAAGCGTGAAACCGAGTGGGAAACTGGGGTATGAACAGGGTGCGCTCGCGATGAACTGCGGAGCCAGGAGGCGTGTGAAGCCAGGAGGCAGGCTCAGGAGGCCGATTCTTCCCCGGGGATCGGACGATCGAGCCGGTCGGTCTGGCAGATCTGCCAGATCGGGCACAAAAAAAAAGCACCGCCCAAAAGCGATGCCGTACATCTCATGCCCTCGGAACAAGGTTTCTCGAGGATTTTTTCTGAAAATAGCCAAAAAGCCTCGGATGGAGCCCTCCTCCGCTCGCTTTTGGCGGTTTTCCTCGCTCCTCGCGGGTTCATCCCGTCTGGCAGCGGTCTCTTCAACCGTGGCGGCGCGTCCGCTTTCACTCCCAGCTGACGGATCGGGGTCTGCAGTCGCAATGACGCCACATCCCGGTTCCGGACGGACCCCTGGACACCCTCTGGATTTGCCCTAAGTGTAGTGAAACAAACGGGATACGAAAAAGGCACAGCCCCCTGAGGAACTGTGCCGTATACTGATAGCCTTCTGAACAAGGTATTTGGCCCTGAAAAATCGGAAACTTTCTGATTTCAGGGTTTCTGCGGCACAGGCTTCTGCAGCACAACAGGTTTCTGCGGCACAACAGGTTTCTGCGGCACAGGTTTCTGCGGCACAGGTTTCAGGACTCCCACCTGCGGCTGTCCCGTCTTCAATCCTGGCCACGGCTTGGCCGAGGGAGACGGATTGGCCGTGGGCGCAGGCTTCCTGCCCGGAGGGGCAGGCTTGGCCGTCGGAGCCACCTTGCGCCTCGGTGTCTGCGGTAGGCGAGCGCCGCCACCACGAGTCGGAGGGGGGGCAAACTGTGCATACAGGCGTGCGGTGAGCTCTGGCATCCCTTCGAGATCGGTTTGAATCCTCAAGGTGCCTCGAATCGATCGCTCGGGGCGGCTCTGCAGCACTTCGACCGAGATCACGTAACGTTCGGATTCGCGAATCACCCGTTGAGTGACACCGAACACGCCCTCGGGCACATCATCGATGGAGATACTCTTGATATTGAAGCGGGTTCCGGGGGTGGTGGCGAAGACCTGGATGTCTTTCTTCACCACTGCGGCACCGGGTACCGAGAGTCGCTCCGTCTCCTTGCGCTGGAACACGATGTTGCCGCGAGGAACGATGGTGATGGGAGACTGGTGGTTAAGGGTCAAGGGGACGGTGGTGGTACGGATTTCTCCGTCACTACAAACCACCTCTACATTGACGATATCGCGGGTCATTCCAGCGACTAGCGCCGGCGGTGCGGTGAGGTGGATCTCGTACTTCTCACCTTCCACGACCTCGACGATCTGATAGAGATCGGCCTGGTTCTTGTTGACGGTCACCTCGGTGACCGTGATTCCCAGTTCGGTACCCCTGGACACCTCGAACATACCGGAGAGAGTCTCTCCCACCGGACCCTTGAGGATCAGAGCATTGGGAGTCGACTTGATCACCTGGCGCAGGATGCCATTGATGTTGAGGCGGATACTGGGCTGCCGAGGATCGTTACAACTGACGGTAGCGTACTTCCGTACCGTTTCGGTGCGCAACTTGGAGGTGTCGACGCTGAGGGTGATTTCGCCTTCCCCACCGGGGAGGACTTCGCGGGTGAAGGTCCCGCGACTGCAGCCTCAGCCAGGCTTCACATTGGTGATGCGCAGTACCGAGGATCCGGTATTACTGAAGCGGTAGGTGTGTTCCACCTTGGCGCCTTGGAGCACGGTGCCCCAGTCATGGGTCAGTTGGTCGAAGGAGATGCGTGGACCCACCTCCGCCGGGGGAGGTGGAGGACCGAGGTCATCATCGCTCAGTTGGAAGGCAGAAAGGGGTAAGCCCGCTGCGATGGTCAGGAGAACTCCCAGGATTGCATTTTTCACCGAAAATCTGCCTCTCATTTACTGGATCGCCAACTGGATCCGATTTCCTGCACTGGATGACCGAACTCGACGTGGACCCAGCCGTCAGGCAACAGTGGACGATCACCCCTAAAGATAACGGGAGAAGGCGCTTCTGGTCAAGTGATCAGGGAGTCCGGATCAGGGCGAATCGGGCTTTCTGAGCCGAAATTGAGCGATGATCGGCTTTTCCCTCAACTGATCTTTTCCCTCACCGATGCGAATCCGAAGTGTGCCCCTGGCGGTGGAGAGGGGGTGGACCTTCAGCACATCGATGCGCAACTTGTAGTGATGTCCGGGCAAGACCTCGGTGATGATGAGGCCAAAGAGCCCCTCGGGGGCATCGATGATCTCTGCCGAGAAGGTCTCGAAGGGGAGGTCGTCGCGAACCGAGCGGATCTGCACCTCTTGCTTCACCTCTCGCCGTACCGGTCCGTCGAGCGGTGCGGTATGTCTGCGATAGAACACGACATTGCCATTGGGGATCATCTGGACCCGATCCTGGTGAATGACCACCACCGGCAATGGAATCTTCAGCTCTTTCTGGTCTTCCAGCAGCAGCGACAGTTCCAGATCATCTCTGAGGCTTCCCATCGTCTCGGAAGGTCCCGCTTCCAGGGTCAGACTCCAGCCCTTCTCGCCATCCTCGAGGGGGTCGATCGAGACCACCGAAAAGGAGCCGTTCTTGGAGCGCGCACCGGTCACCTCCAGTGGAAGTTCGGTGGCGGGAAGGATCGTGGTGGTCAGTCGCTTCGATTCGAAGGAGAGCCCCTCGAGTTTCAGGACCTTTTTCTCGAAGTGGAGCAATGGATCGACCAGTCCTGTCATCCAAAGTTGAACCTGTGGAGACTCCGGATCACTGGTCTGGACCAGAGCATTTTTTCGTGGCCTTCCCCCGCTGAAATCGGTGGTGTCGACTTGCAGTTCGATGATGCCGACCGCACCCACCTCGATCCACTCATCGAAGCGAGTCGAGGTACAGCCACAGGTGGAAGTCACCTTGAGGATTCTGAGCGGTGCCTTGCCATGGTTCTCGACCTCGAAGGAGTGCTTGACCAGGCTCCCCTGGAGCACGGTGCCCCAGTCATGCTCCGTCTCGCCGAGGTGAATCACCGGCGCAGGGCCGATCGGGAACGGAACTGGCGGTGGTGGATCTTGAGCGGCAATCGGGGTGATCGGCAGCCGCAGAAGAAGCAGAAGAAGCAGCAGTAGCGGGGCAGCGTTCCACCACCCCGATGGAGGACTCGATTTCTGGAGGATCGGATCTGGATTCGAGCTCGAGGAAGCACGGATCTGCGGGACTTGACGAGAATTGGCGGTTCTGGAAGTCATGGTCTTGAATACTCCTGATTCAACTCGCAGTGCGGGCCACTACGAGCGGACTTCGATGCTAGGAGTGCAATGTTGAATTGGCAACCCTACCTTCGAATTCATGGATTCTGGAACGAATGGCAGCCCAGGACCGTTGCGGAGGAAGTTGCTTTGAAGTCCATTTGACGCTATTTTGGCAGGCAGAGCACTGATGGGCTCGAAAGGAGACCAATGTTAAAGAGAATCATGACTCGAAGCAGCGCGCTGGCGATCGCCATCCTGTTGCTCTCGAGTATTCCTGCGGATGCAGGTTCCGAGGTGGGAGATGTCGCTCCTGCTCTGAACGCAGGAGGTTGGATTAATATCGATACCAACACCTCCTGGGATTCGCTCCAGGGGAAATTAATCCTGATCGAAAAATGGGCCACCTGGTGAGGACCTTGCAAGGGCCAGATTCCGCACTTGAATCAATTCCATAAGGAGTTCAAGGATCGCGGACTGGTTGTCATCGGGGTCACCGATGAACCTGAATCCAAGGCGAAGCCCTACATCGAGCGCAACAAGATGCAGTACCCGGTTGCTTTTGGTGGTGGCGCGAAAGAGTACAAGACCCGTGGGATTCCCCACTCCTGGTTAGTCGGTCCGGGCGGAAAGATCGTCTGGAAGGGTCATCCGGGAGGTCTCAATGCGTCCATCATCGAGAAACACATCGAAGGTGCCCGCATGGGCCCGAAGATCAGTCTGCCCCCGCAACTGGTGAAGAGTGAGAAGTATCTCAAGGCGGGCCAGTTTGGTAAGGCCTACAAAGATCTGGAGAAGCAGGCGGGCCGGGCCAAGGATCCAGCAGTGGAAAAGGCCGCTCGTGAGGCGATGCAAAAGATCGCCGAGTTCGCATCGGTCGATCTTGCCCGGGTGGCTCAGTTCAAGAAGGAGCACAAGTATTCGGCGGGCTTGCAGGCGCTACAGCGTGGTGCGGTCTCCTTCAAGGGGATGACGATTGCCAAGGAGTTCGAAAAGGAACTGAAGGCGTGGAAGAAGGACAAGTCGATCCAGGCGGAGATGGCCGGAAGCGCGATGCTCGATGAAGCCAAGGACCTGGTCAAACGAGGCAAGTACGAAAAAGCAGCCAAGATTTACGCGGCTCTGGCCAAGAGCAAGAAATACGCAGGATCGGCAGCCCAGAAGGAAGCGGAAATCCGCCTCCAGGAGATCAAGAAGTACCTGTAGAAGCGGGGCGAGGTCTGGTCAGTGAAGAAGGGGTGCGGCGGGTAACACCCGCCGCACCCCTTTTATTCGGATTGGGTTTACCATGCAGCGATTGAAAAGTCCGGGCGCGTTAGCGGCACTGCTTTCCTTGGGCATGACGATATCGTTGGGCTTGGTCGCATATGGACATGGAACGATGGTGTTCCCGATCAGTCGTGTGTACCAGGTCTACCAGGCGAATCCCGACAACCCGGCCTTCGAACTCGCAGCCAACGCGGTCGCTATCGACGGCACCACCTCATACTACACGTGGAACGAGGTCTCGCGAAACATCGCCGAGACCGTCAGCGCGGGCCTACCCGAAGGATTCGACTACTCCCCATGGATGCCCGATGGCCAGCTCGCGAGCGCCGGCCGCACCGACCCCGCGTCCTCGGAGTATCCACGCACCTACGCGGGACTCGATCAAGTAAGCGCAGATTGGCCGACAACAACAGTAACCGCTGGCGAAACCATCGAAGCTGACTTCTACGCGACGGCTCCACATCAACCGAGTGTTTGGGATGTTTGGATGACGACACCAGACTGGGATCCGAGCACGCCCCTCAATTGGGCGCAGATGGAATTCCTCGGACGGCCGTCAGTTGAACTGGACGCCGGTCACTTCTACTTCGAAGTGGAGATCCCGTCCAATCGTAGCGGCCATCACGTGCTGTGGGTCGCGTGGCAGCGGGATGATCCGGTTGGCGAAGTGTTCATCTCTACCTCAGACTTGTGGATTGAGTCCAGCATTGCGCTGACTGAGTTCGAGCGCGGCGATTGCAACGCCGATCAAACAGTCGACATCGCTGACGCTGTCGGCTCGCTCGACATCCTCTTTAACGGTGGCACCATGATTTGCGCCGACGCCTGCGATACCAACGACGACGGCAATCATGACATCTCAGATGCAATCAACATACTCGTGCAGCTATTCAACGGCGGTTCTGGTTTCCCAGACCCCACCGGCGGCTGCGGTGTCGACCCCACCATCGACACCCTCGAATGCGCGAGCTATGGATCGTGTCCATAGGGTGATGCTTCTCCCGTGTGCCGATCAGAATCGTGCTCGGCGCGCAGGTTTCGGCTTCGGCTTGGCAGACCCGCCTTGCCTACCCGGGGTCGCCGTCAACTCGACTTCTTGACCTGCGCGTTGTGCACGTTCTCGTTTCTCGTGCAACGGCTTCAGTCCCGCAGCCGATCGATCAGGTCCACCACGCGGCTCGAATATCCCCATTCATTGTCGTACCAGGAGAGGATCTTGGCGGAGTGAGTTCCGATGGTGGTCGTTAGCCTTGAATCGAAGATGGAAGAATGAGGGTTTCCGATGATGTCAGAGGAGACCACTGGGTCGGTGCAATACTGGAGTATCCCCTTCATCGGGCCCTCGGCAGCTGTTTGCATCGCAGAGTTGATCGCCTCGACCGACACCGGATTCTCGAAGGTGGCCACGAGGTCCACCACTGAACCATCGATCACGGGAACGCGCATCGCCATACCGTCGAGTTTTCCCTCCAACTGAGGAAGTACTTTTCCCACGGCACGGGCTGCTCCTGTCGAGGTGGGAATGATGTTCTCACCGGCAGCACGACTTCGACGAAGATCCTGGTGATACCAGTCCGCCAGACTCTGATCATTGGTATAGGCATGAACGGTGGTCATCACTCCACGGATCAGGCCGAAAGTATCATCCAGAATCTTGGCTATCGGTGCCAAGCAGTTGGTTGTACAGGAGGCATTCGAGATGATTTGATGTTCAGGTTTGAGAATCTCGTCGTTCACTCCGAGTACCAGCAATGCATCGATGTCGTCCTTGGGAGGGACGGTGAGGACGACCTTTTTTGCACCTGCACCGATGTGCATCTGGCACTCTTCACGGGTGCGGAAGCGTCCGGTGGATTCGACGACCACATCGACTCCGAGGTCTTTCCAGGGCAGTTGGGTCGGGTCCCTCTGTGCCAGCAACTGGCAGCGCTGGCGTCCGGCAGAGAGGACCCCTGAATCCAGCGTCACCGTTTCAGGATAGGGACCCATCACCGAATCGTATCGCAGCAAGTAGGTCAGGGAGTCGGGATCAGAGATGTCATTGATCGCAACGACATCGATGTCTTTGCGACTCGCTGCGATTCTGAAAACACTTCTTCCGATGCGACCAAATCCATTGATGGCGATTTTCATGATTCTCTCCTCTCTCCTGCGGCGGGGCTCTTCGATCCGATACGAGCGGCAAGTTCGACGATCCTGTGGGAGATTCCGCCGCCCTGCTCGTACCAGCCGAGGACCTTGAGGAGAACTCCATCCGTGACCAGAGTTCCGAGGCTGTCAAAGACGCAGGAGGCCGGGTTCCCTCCGATGTCGCTGGAGACGATCGGTTGGTCGGTGTAGGAGAGATACCCCTTGTGAATACTGGCGGCAGCGCTGCGGAACACCTCGTTCACCTCTGCTGCGACTACAGGCCTCTTCATCTGCAAGGTCAGGTCGGTGCAGGAGACGCCGGGAACCGGCACGTTCAACTTGATCCCCTTGAACTTCCCCCGCAGGTGAGGGAATAATTGTTCGATGGCCTCGTCGGTCCAGGTGGTCTGAGGGACGATATTTTGCATCGCTGCGCGGGAACTTCGTAGATCTCCCCGAGCAGGAACATCGGTAAGGCTTTGATCGGAGGTGTACGCATGGACCGAGGTGAAGGAACCCTCCTCGACTCCGAACGCATCTTCGAGAACCTTGACCAGCAGTGCGGTGGCATTGGCCGTCGATGATCCGCACGAGATGATCCGATTCGATCGGTCGACATCCGAGGGCGTCACCCCCTGGATGTGAAGGTGGTCGATATCGTCGGTCGGTGGGGTGGAAAGGATCACTCGATCCGCCCCTTGATCCAGATGTTGCTGGAGTTCGTGACGCGCCCGATACTTGCCAGTGGCTTCTACCACCACATCGACGCCATGGTCATACCAGGGAATCTCACCGGGCTCTCGGTGGTGCAAGACCTGGATCTGTTTGCCTCCGGCGTAGATCGAGTCATCGAGGATCCTGATCGGCTCCTCGAAGGGGCCTCGCAGGGAATCGAACCGGAGCAGGTACTCCATCGCATGGGTTTCCGCCAGTTCGTTGATCGCCACGATCTCGATGTCCTCACGGCCATAGACCGCTCTGAACACATTCCGACCGATTCGACCGAATCCCATCAATCCAATTCGAACGCTCATTGCGAAACTCCTGTCCGGACATCCGGAGTCCCAGTTGTTTCTGCTCAGTCGCAGGCACCTGTGGGTTCCCGGTAGCGGTAGTAACGATCCCCAGACAGAATAGCGTCAACAAAAAAAAGGTCGAGGGATCTGCCAGCATCCGATGGGGCAATCCTCTGGCCATTCACCCGGAAAATAGGACTTGAGGTCTCTTTGAACAGCGAGGTCTCTTTGAACAGCGAGGTCTCTTTGAACAGCATCGAGGCGACCTACAGGGTCGAGGGTGATCGCGCACACTCCGCCCAACTGGCCAGGGAGATGGCGGTCGAATTGACGGTCGAGGTTCCTCAGTCGTTGATCGATCGATATCCGCGGATCGCTTCGGAAATCGTCGCCGAGGTGCGGCAGGTCGAGGAACTGGAAGCAGGGGTTCAGCAGGTGACCCTGGGCTTGAACGGAGATCTCGCTCGATCCAACTTGAATCAGCTGCTCAACCTGGTGCTGGGAAACTGTTCGATGTTGCCATCTATTCAGCTCACCCGGATGGTCCTACCGGATGAAGTCCTCGCTCGATATCAGGGACCGAGTTACGGCATCGAGGGCGTTAGAGAACTGGTCGGGGTGACGGGTCGGCCACTGTTGGCGACCGCTCTGAAGCCAAGAGGTGCGCCGGTTTCAGATCTGGTACAGATCTGTAGAGAGTTCACCAGCGGTGGTGGGGATCTGATCAAGGATGATCACAACCTGATCGATGATGATCTGAACCAGTTTCGCGATCGGGTCCAGCGTTGCACCGAAGCCATCCGGCAACAGCAGGGAGATCGGCACCGCATCTACCTGGTCAACCTGCTGGGTCCCTCCGAACAACTGGATGCACGGATGGAGATCGCACTCGAGGCGGGAGCCGATGGAGCATTGCTGGCACCCTGGGTGATCGGGCTCGATCGCGTGAGGGAACTGACACGTAACTGGCCTGGCGTATACCTTGGTCATCCTTCGATGAGTGGTGTCCTCACCGGAGGCTCCGGTATCGCAGGGCCGATCGTTCACGGCACCCTGGCGCGGCTGGCGGGACTCGATGGCTCGGTGTTCGTCAACAGCGGTGGCCGCTTTTCCGTGACCAGATCTGAAGGGCGAAGCATCGCCGATGCTCTTCGTCAACCGCTGGCGACTCTGAAACCAGGGTGGGTAGTCCCCGCCGGCGGAATGAGTCCCGAGCGACTACCGGAGATGATCGATGACTTTGGCTGCGACACGATGATGTTGATGGGGGGGGCATTGCTCACCGCGAAGGAGGGGATCGAGGCCTGCGCGAGAGATATCATCCAGCAACTGGAGGATCGATTCGAGACTGCGGGGGAGATGTAGACGGGGGCCCGGGTCGTCGGCATAGGTTTGCTGGTGGTGGCTCTCTCGATCAGCATCCTGTCGGTTCAGGCATACATCGAACTCACCGAACTGGCCGCTGCACCGGGTCCTGTTTCCGAGGACGATCTCTCGTTTTTTACCGAGCAGTGGCTTCATCTGGTCGTGATGACGATTTCGACCCCTGCTCCTCCACCGCAGGTGGTCGCTACCCGGATGATGTACGCTCTTGTAGGATGCTTCCTGGTGGCCCTCTTCGTCGGCGGTTGCGGAATATCCCTGTTGTGGCGTGATCTCACAGGGGAACGCTCCAGGAACTGAGGAGTCCGTGGAGGCTCTGCTCCGTCAGGTGGCCGCTGTTATTCTGACACGGATGAGGTGGGGTGTGATCGTTGGAAGGTGGATGAGTTGATCAAGATAATGGGCGTACTGTTCCTGCTTCTTGCCGCGCTGATCGTCGGCTCGTTCATGATGGTCCTGGCCGACATCGATTTAGTGATGAAGAGTGATCAGGTCCCCAGGGAGACTCTCTCGATCTCGACCAGGATCGCTCTGAGCGTCTTTCAAGATGCTTCCATGGCAGCTTCAGATGAGATCACTTTCCCTCAGGTGATCAGTTTGGCCAATAGCGCCTTCCTGGGGTATGGCGTGGCGACTCTGGTTTGTGCGGCCTATGGCGTCTTCCTGCTGCTGAACAGTCGCAAGGAGAGCACCATGGAGGGTGAGTCCTGAATGCTGATTCGAGGCGATCCAGGCCCTACCGAGGGATCCGGGGAAGAGGTTGAACCTCACGTCAGTAACTGGAGAGGTATGTGTTGACCAAGATCACAGGTGTTGCACTGCTCTTGTTCGCCATCGGTATGGGGGTGGTCGTGTTCCTGACCGGGCGGGATGTCTCGAACAACTTTCTCCTCTTCTTTTCTCCGCAGCCGCATCCGAGCACGCTCTCGCTGCCGACCCGCGTGATCTTCCAGGTCTCCGCTGAGCCCACCGATCGATCGTGGAGCAAAAATTACGACTGGAACTTGCTGTTGAACCTCAGTTTCGCTGGCGGCGTGTTGGCCCTGATCATCGCAGGTGCGGGATGGATGCTGATCCTCAGGGAGCCGGAGCAGGGGCTCGACGATAGGATCTGCTGATGATGACTTCAGCGCTTCAATGTGGCCTTGATCGATTGCGGGATGAGAGTTTTCTTGCGCTTCGTGGCAGCCGGATCGGAGTCTGCTGCAATCGGTCCGCCATCGATGGTCACGGAACTCACCTCGAAGACCTGTTCCAGGAGGCGGCCATCGATGTGGTTCGCTGGTTTGAACCGGAACACGGAATCGAGGCGACCGCCCAGGACATGGAGACGGTGGTCTCGAATCGACCCGAGGTGATCAGCCTCTACGGCGATGACGAGGCATCCCTGCGACCCGATCCGAATGCCCTGGAGGATCTCGATCTACTGCTCTTTGACATCCAGGATATCGGCTGTCGCTACTACACCTTCGCCGCGACCCTCAGATACATCCTGGAGGTGGCTGCGCTCACCGGCACCCGGGTAATGGTGCTCGATCGCCCCAATCCAATCGGCGGGGTTGCCGTCGAGGGGGGAACCATCCATCCAGGATTCGAGAGTTTTGTCGGAGCCTCGCCCATCAGTATCCGTCATGGTCTGACGATGGGGGAGATCGCACAACTGCTGGTCGGGCCGCTGGGAATCGCTGCCGACCTGACGGTGATTCCCTGCCAGGGATGGTCGCGCCAGATGTTGCAGCAAGATGGTTCGCTTCCCTGGGTAGCCCCTTCACCGAACATGCCGACACCGGATACGGCTCTCATCTATCCTGGCCTGTGCCTGGTCGAGGGCACCGACCTGTCCGAGGGGCGCGGTACCCGGCGTCCCTTCCACAGAGTGGGAGCCCCATGGCTCGATGCCGATCGTCTCGCACATGCCATCGAAGTTCGATCGAGGCAGATGGAACTGCAAGGAGTGAGTTTCTCGCCGGTACACTTCGTTCCAAAATTTCAGAAGTTTTCCTCTCAACAGTGTCACGGAATCGAACTCGAGGTGATCGATCCCTCGGCAGTCGATGCACTGTTGCTGGGAGTGATCGTGCTGGAGCAGATGCGCGCTCAGGATCCCGAGCGGTTTCGCTGGCGCACCGAAACCTACGAGTTCATCGATGATCCGATCGCCATCGACTTGCTGTGGGGAGGTTCCGATCTTCGTCTGGGGTTGGAAGAGGGGCTCTCGCCGCGCGACCTGATCGAGGCGCGAGAGGGGGAGCGGCGTCAGTTCCTCGACCTGCGCCAGCAGATCTTGCTCTACTGACCCGTTTTCATCTCAGGATGTCTGTTGTTGTGGCACCAGTCGCGTGACCCTGTGGGCGATCACCGAGACGGCTCCCAGCCGTTCTTCGACCTTTCCCTCGACCAGTAGAGGACCACTTCCATCGAGTAGGGTGCGCCGTACCGAGGGCCATATCGAACTGAAGCAGGTCACCTCACAGGTGCCATGTTCATCTTCGAGGGTGATGAAACCCATCGCACCGCGGGCACTGGGGTGATGTCGAGAGGCGATGCGGATCCCGCTGATCCGGACCCTGTCCCCTGCTTTTCTCGGGACTTCGCTCAACGAGATGCATCCGAGCCGCCGTTGAATGTCACGGTGAAACTGCATCGGATGAGCACTGACTCCTGCTCCTAGCAACCGGATCTCGTGTTCGAGAAGCTTTTGCGGTGAAAGTTCAACGAGGTCAGGTCCCTCGTCGACGATGCCTGCCAGGTCGCCGGTGGTCAGCTGGTTCCTGGTCGCACTGAGGTGTCGATATCGGGTCCGTGTACGCCACAGCAAGCGGGTGCGGGGAATCTCGAAGTGGTCGAGTGCGCCGACCAGGATCCACTCTTCCAGTTCTGCCATTCCGATCCGGGTCCGCCGCATCAGGTCCTCGGGAGAATCGAAGGGGCGACCGGCGAAGACCGATTCGATACTGGACTGGCGTGAGCCGAGGATCATCGTCAACGGCATGCGTATCGAACCATCCGACTCCAGGGTGAAAGTCTCGGTTGAACGCTCGACACAAGGTAAACGCAGCGGTACCCCTCGTCTCCTCGCCTCGGCGACGAAGGCGGCGAAGGGATACATGCCAGCGTGGTGGCGAAACAGTGCGCACAGGAACTCGGCGGGGTAGTGGGCCTTGAGCCAGGCACTGCGCCAGGCGAGCAAACCGTAGGAGGCGGCGTGCGCCTTGTTGAAGGAGTAGCGGCCGAAGCGTTGCAACTGTTGCCATAACTGGCGCGCTTCTCCGGCTCCGAAACCGTTGCCGATGGCGTCGGCGATGAACTGGTCTTCCAGTCGTTGCAATTGTGCCTGGGAATCGCTGCGTGTTGCGCGGGCCAGCGCTCTTCGCAGCAGGTCTCCGGCGGCGAGGCTCTGGCCGGTGATGAGGGCGACCAGTTCCATCAGGTTCTCTTCGTAGAGGAGCAGACCCCGTTGCTGTTCCAGCAGTGAAGTGAGGGCTGGATGCGGCGGATCAGGGGCTTCCAGTCCTCTCGCCCGGCGGCAGAAAGCGTCCTTCAAACCGCCGGCGGAGGGGCCCGGGCGAATCAGAGCGACCGCCTGGATCGTCTCCTGCGCAGTGCTCGCCTTCATCTGGATCAACAGCGATCGCATCGCCGGACTCTCCAGCTGGAAGCAACCGAGGGTGTCACCACTTTGCAACAGCCGTGCGGTTTGTTCACATCGTTCGGGGATGGCCGCAATGTCGGGGCGCTTGCCGCTGCGCTGTTCGATCAGATCGCGAACCGTTCCGATCTCCGAGACACAACGGTTGCCGAGCAGGTCGATCTTGATCAACCCGGTCTCCTCGATGGAGTACATGTCGAGCTGGGTGATGATGATTCCACGAGCCGCTCTTTCGACCGAAGCGATCTGCTGGATGGGGCGATCGGCGATACAGATTCCACCCGGGTGTACCGACCGATGATGCGGTCGTCCCAGTAACCACTGGGCATCTTCGAGCAGCTCCTGGCGAGCCGTTGCAGAGATTCCGATCGCTGCGACGACGGGGTCGTTGCGGAGGAATTTCGGGATCGTTGAAGGGCCACTGGGTCCGCCACTGGATTCGCCACTGGATTCATCTAGACGATGGGGCAGTCGCCGAGAGATACCATCGACATCAGTTGGAGAGAGACCGTGAGCCCGCGCCGCTTCGCGCATGGCAGAGCGAGGCTGTAGCGTGGTCCGGGTACAGATCATCGCCGTTCGGTCCTTACCGTAACGCTGGTAGACATGATCGATGATGCGATCTCTTCCCTGCCAGCACAGGTCGATATCGATGTCGGGGAGGTCCTTGCGGTCCGGATGGAGGAACCGTTCGAAGCGAAGGCCGTGGGAGAGGGGATCGACCTGGGTGATGCCGAGGGCATAGGAGACGATGGAAGCGGCTCCCGAACCGCGCCCTGCACATTCAATCCCGAGCCGGTGTGCCTCCGAAACGATGTCGCCGACCACCAGGAAGTAGGGAACGAATCCCATCGAGTCGATGACATGTAGTTCGGTGGCGAGGCGTTCCAGGGCGGCTCGGGTGATGCTTCCGTAGCGTTTCACTAGCCCTCGATGGCACTGTTCGTACAGGAGCCCGAAAGGGGTCTGCCCCGGTGCGATAGGAAAGGGTGGGAAGATGGTCGGAGTCGCGGTTGGAGCGGTCCTGCAGGCCTGCTCCTCGATGCGCGCGGCGGATTCGAGGGCGGCGGGTAGGTCGCGGTACAACTGTTGCCACCGGACTGGAGTGGGAATTGGCGCGAGTAGGGGAGAGATTTCCGGATCGCGCTGATCTTTCCGATCACGAGCGACCCGGTCGATGGTCGAGACACGGCGCACCGCTTCGAGCAGATCAAGCCTCGATTGTGTCACCGGTTGTTGCATGCCGATCCGCGATGAGGCGATCACCCCGAGCCCCAGCTGATCTGCCGCATCGAGGGCACGATGTTCCCGTGCGATGGGATCGCGCAGGCGGTCGATCTCGATCAGTACCCGCTTTCGTGCCAGCGGGCCGAGTTGGTCGACCAGTTGCCGTGCCAGCGACAGGTCGCGCACCAGGATCATCAGGGAGGGGGCATTGCAAACTTCATCGACCAGATCAAAGGGAGCCACTATCTGGTCCGTTCCGGTGGGTTCGGAGAGACGCCGACCGCTGACCAGTGAGTGCAACTGTTTGCGGCTTGCCGGGTCCCTGGCGATGGCGACCACTGATCGACCGCAACTCCCATCGACTTCGGCGGCGGCCAGCAGTTTCAGATCGACCGTTCGAGCTGCCCGGGTCGCCTCGATGATGGTTCCGAGGTCGCTATCTTCGGCGACCACGACACTGCGCCATCCAAGCCGGGCCGCTTCCTCGATGAGAGTGGAGATCGGCTCCAGTCCCCTGAGCAGAGAGCCCCAGGAGCGCAGTGAGAGAAGCAGTGAGAGAAGCAATGGAGAGTCAGCAGTCACGGATAACCTCGGATCGGTGGGAACGGAGCGATCGCAGGATAGCGAACATCTGTTCGCCAGCCAAGAGGCTATTGCAGAGAGAGGTCTGATCGACCGGATGCCCCGGCAGGAAGAGGGGCGGAAAGAACGAGGGCGGAAAGAACGAGGGGCCGAGAAGGAGTTTCCTTCTCGGCCCCAGGAACTGCGATGCTCACCCGATGAAAGATCAGGGGCAGGCGTCGTAGGTGGCGCAGTCGAGAGCATCCGTGGTCGGATCTGCACCGCACACGGGAGCGGTCGGGGCGGGCATGTTGGGCCCACCCGAGAACAGGTTCGACAACTCGTACACCGCATCGGCGATGTTGACCAGGCCGTCATCATTACAGTCTGCTGCATCTTCGCAGTTGAGAGCGCCACCGGTGAAGAGACCCGCCAGCAGTGAAACGGCATCGGCGATGTTGATCGCACCGTCGCCGTTGGTGTCACCGCGCATGAAGCCACCGGTCGAGGGCTGAAGGGTGACGGTACCGTTGGTCAGAGCGGCGGGATTCGCCTGTCCATCGACGACGATGATGTTGACCACCGAGGGAGAACCGAGCGAACTGCTCCAGCTCAGAGGGGTGGTGGTTCCGGCACTGTTGCCGATGAGGCCAGAGGGAACCGTGTCGTAATCGACGCTTCCCACCGAAGTACTGCTGGAGAAGAGCAGGAAGGCGGTGTTGGCGAAACTGTAGACACAGCCCACAGTGAGACCATCGACGTAGAAGTTAATATCGATGAAGTCGGGTCCGCTATTGCCGTTGAGCCCGTCGAGGGAAGCAGCAGCATTCCAGGTGGTGGCGCTGATCAAACTCGGATTGTTGGCGAGGCCAAAAGAGAAGCCCTGGGTCTGGTTGGGGAATCCGGGAGCGGTGGCATCTTCCTCGATCGACACGATCGCCGAGAAACTGCCATTTCCTGTCGCAGGAGAGTAACTGGCCAGCACATCGGAAGCGATGAAGGTGAACCCATCGAGCGGCACCTGACAGGTCGGTATGGCCGAGCAGTCCGGATCGTCGCAGTCGATCAGTCCGTCGCCATCATCGTCTGTACCATTGGTGCAGTTCTCCGGTGGGGGACCGGCACAGGCCGGGTCGAGGTCGCAATCGGCATCTTCGCAATCGATCAGGCCGTCACCGTCGTCATCCACTCCATTGGTGCAGTTCTCCGCGGTCGGGGCACCACCGAGGGTGATTTCGAGAACTCCGGTTCCGGAGTCTCCATTGGCCCAACTACCGAGTCGAATCCAGTAGCTCGACCCAGCAGTCATGCTGACATCGAGGCTCGAGGTGAATCCGCCGCAGCCGATGCCATCGCCGTTGCAGGCGATCTGGGTCAGCGCTCCGCAAGCGCCCTGGTAGACGACGACGTCGCTATCGAAATCGATGAGGTCACAGGTCGAGATGGTCGCGGTCCCCGAGGTGGGAGCGGTGAACTGGTACCAGGCATCCGATCCCATGTCGCCGAGTGCGCTACCCACACACTGTGCATCGTTATAAGGATCAGCACTGGCGGTCATCGCAGTGGTGTCGACCGCATTCGCTCCGACGACCGCCACAAGAGGATCGGTGCATTCGTCGCCGATTCCGCCGCTACCGCCACAGGCGGGGTTGGCCGTACAATCGGGATCTGCGCAATCGATCAGCCCATCGCCGTCATCGTCGGTTCCGTTGGTACAGTTTTCAGTCACCGGTCCGCCGCCCCCGACACTGATGGTGAGGATTCCGGTTCCGGAAGTACCGATCAACCAGCTACCCACCCGGATCAGGTAGGTGTTACCAGCGGTCATGCCCACATCGAGCGAGGAGGTGTATGCGGTACAGGCGGGCCCATCGCCGTTGCAGGCGATCTGGGTCAGAGCGCCACAGGTGCCCTCGTAGACAACGACGTCACTGTCGAAATCGATGGCGTCGCAAGTGGAGACCGTGGTGAGACCGGTGGTGGTTGCCGTGAACTGATACCACCCATCGGACGCCATGTCGCCGAGGAAGGTACCGACACACTGAGCATCGCTGTAGGGGTCGGCACTGGTGGTCATCGCGGTGGTGTTGATCGGGTTGGCACCCTCCACCACGGTCAGAGGATCGGCACATTCATCACCGGCTCCGCCACCACCACCGCCACCACCAACGGTGATGGTGAGGGTGCCAGGCCCTTGATCAGCGGTACCCCAGCCGCCGATGCGAAGGATGATGCTATCGCCCGCCTGGACTCCAGGAATGGTGAGCATCGAATCAAAACCCTGACAACCAGCAGCCGCGCCACCATCGCCGTCACAGGCGATAAGGTTCAGGTTTCCACAGCTGCCAGAGTATGCGGAGAGGTCAGTATCAAAACTATTGATGTCGCAGGTCTCGAAGGTGACGTTGCCGGAGAAGTTAGCAATGTACAAGAACCACCCATCGTTGGCGTTCTCGCCATAGGTGTTGGTGCATCCGGTCGGATCCGGCTCAGCACTGTCCGTCATTCCGGTCGTATCAAAGGCATTGGCACCTTCAGTGACGAGGATCGCATCGATGCACTCGTCGCCGGATCCGCCACCGCCGCCACAGGCAGGATTGTTGATGCAATCGGAGTCGGCGCAATCGATCATTCCGTCGCCGTCATCATCGGTTCCGTTGGTGCAGTTCTCGGTGGCAGGTCCGCCACCACCGACGGTGATGGTCAAGGTGCCGCTTCCCGGTGTGCCATCCCAGGTGCCCATACGGATCAAGTATTCGACCCCCGCAGTGACGGGAACCCCGCTGATCAGCGAAGTGAATCCGCCGCAGCCGGTTCCATCGCCGTTGCAGGCGATCTGGTCGAGGGTGCCACAAGCACCGACATAGACCGCAAGGTCGGAATCGAAGTTGATGGTGTCACAGGTACTCACATCCATCGATCCACTGGAGGTGGGGGTGAAGGAATACCAGGCATCTTGACCGAAGATGCCGATCGCCGTACCGGGGCACTGGGCATCACTGATCGGGTCTGTTCCGGTGGTCATCGTCGTGTTGTCGACCGCATTGGCCCCTTCGACCACGGCGATGGCGGTACTGCACTCATCTCCGGCACCTGCCGGAAGGCAGGCGGGACTGGTGAAGCAGTCGGGGTCATTGCAGTCGATCATTCCGTCGCCGTCATCGTCGACTCCGTTGGAACAGAGTTCCACGTTGCCGCCGCCGCCAGCGGGAAGAGTATCGATGGTCAACTGACCGGTACCGGCGGAGTCGAGCCAGGCGCCCAGACCCAGTCCCCAGGAACGAGAGAATCGCCCGTAGTCGTCAGAGAAGTTGTTGCCGCAAGCCGCAGCGCCGCAGCACAACTGACCGATGACGCGGTGATTTTGATCGAACAGCGGTGAGCCGGATGATCCAGGCTCGGTGGTTCCCAGATCCCAGTCGTTGACCGTGACGAAGTTGGTCGAGAGGGAAGGAGCCTGATTCTCGAAGGAGATTCTCTTTTCATCGACACCGGGGTGGTGAATGCCGGCGGCACTGGTGGGTTGCGAGGTCGAGGCATTCCAGCCGCAGAAGGAGACACCGTAGGTGGGATTGGGTGGGCTGGTCAACTCGACCAGGGTGTAGTCGGAGGTGCTGGAACCGGAACGGAAGATGGCACCGCTACTGAACTGGTTCAAGGTGCCGTTGCCGGGTCCTCCACTGGAGGCGGATCCGGGCGGACGACAGGTCGAATTCTCGTAATTCCAGTACACCACCAGCGATCCAGCATTGCCGCCGGTGACTCCGCAGTGATCGGCAGTCATGAAGAAAGGAGTTCCGTCCTGGGCGGTGTTATTGACCATGAACCCGGTGCAGAAGAGCGACCCTCCGCTGGAGATGACACCGACACAGTCGATCTCGTTCTCCCAGCCCGCCGATTGTGGGCACACCACATCGACATTGCAGGATCCAGACATCGACGGGCCGGTGTTGGTCGAGGCGGGCACGCCAAAGTTCTGATGAAATCCGCGATAGCCGGGGTTGATGGAAGCCAGTTCCACCTCTTGGTTGATCATCCAGCGATCCTCGAGAGCGCAGGTGATCTCGATGACCACGTCGTTGCCGGCGACGGCGGGAGTCCAGAGTACGCCGGAGTCCTGGATGTCGTCGACGGTGAAGGGACGAATCCGGTGGGTTCGATCGATGTTGTAGAGTTTCATCTGACCCTCGACCGGTACGAGCCAGCGGCTGAAGCCGAAGTTCATGCTGATGGCATTCTTGCAATGGGCTCGTAGACGCCACACTGCCGTCTGGTCATCCAACTTGCTCCATTGCCCGTGGGTCGAAGGACGGATGTCGACCGACTGAGGAACGGCATAGCGTGGAGCCATTCCGGCTCGGTCGCGATCGATGTCTTCCAGAGTCAGAGACTCGATATCGAGGGCGGGGATCTCGACAACGGGCACCTCCTTCAAGGAGATGTCAGCGTTGGCCAAGGTCGAGCCGAGGAACAGATGGGACAGAACCAAAGCAATAGTGGTCAACGATCGAACTAACATCATGGTCCTCCTCAGGACATGTTTTGGGTGGAACCGGCCATGGTGACCATGACCCGAACAACCATCTCCCACAGATCTATCCGATCGAGGGAGATCAAATTGGACGACAACACACCTCTTCAACTCCGGATCATCCTTGCGGATTTCGATTCGATCGGCGGGGTTCAAGAGGTGTGCCATCTGTAATTACTGGATGATAAAGCCGATTCTATTGTCCTTGCTGACCATTTTTGCGCAAGTGGCTATTCTCTGAACCCGGCCGGGAGGAGTTGCCGAGATACGCCCAAAGATCTCCAACCTGACCTTCATCGAGGGTATTGATCAATCCGTTGGGCATCGGCGAGTCGGGAGACGCCTCGATGGAGATCATCTTCCCGCTCAGGGTCATCGATTGGTATCCAAACGGATCGGTATTGAGCACCAGAGAATCTGGATCTCGGCGCAGGATGCGGCCCACGAGGTTGCCGGTCAGTGCGTGGCTCTGGTCGCACTGCCATGGCGTGCTCCCGGCACCGATGGGGCCCTTCGCCTGGAATCTCACGCTTGCCGTGATCGCTTTCCTCGCCTTTCGGTTCTTCGACATTCTGAAACCGCCACCGGCACGGAGCCTCGAAAGGCTTCGCGGTGGTTTCGGCATCCTGGTGGACGATCTGATCACCGGCCTGATGGCGCTGGTGCTCATGCAACTTCTGGCGCGGGTCCTGCTGCCGATCTGGTGGTCGCTGGACGTTGCCGAGTTCATGTTCATGAAAAAGACGCGCGCCCGAATGGGACGCGCGTCTTCATGTGGATTCAGTATCAGCCGTGTTCGGGGTTCAGCCGGTCGAGGGCGTCGCCTCGAGGGCGGCTTTGAGTTCCTCGGTCAGCTGCTTTTCAAGCACTTCAGCCCCACCGAAGCCGACGTGGACGTTGAGGATCTTCCCGTCCTTGCCGATCACGATCGAGTGGGGAATACCGTTGACCTTGTACTGTTTGGCGACTTCGCCCTTCTCGTCGAGAAGGACGGAGAAGGTCCACTTCTTCTTGTCGACGAAGCTCTGCACCCGGGCCGCGGGTTCGAGCAGGTTGATGCCGTAGAAGACCACACCTCGGTCCTTGAAGGCGTCGGTCACCTTCTGCATGGTGGGCAGGCCCGCCACGCAGGGGCCGCACCAGGTGGCCCAGAAGTCGAGAACGACGACCTTGCCTCGAAGTGATTCGAGGGTGACGGTCTTGTCGGTCCGCAGGGTCTTGAGGCTGAAGTCGGGGGCGGCCATTCCCAGGGTGGGGTGCTCAGGCTCTTCAAACTCCATGTCCTCGGGGATTTCCATGAAACCCTCGCCCATGTCGCCGGTTTCACCCATCGCGGCTTCCATCAGGTTGTCGACCTTCTTCCAGTCCTCGCCAGGAACAAAGTCGAATGCAGCGTTGTCTTGTTTGCCCTGCGCCCACCCCTGGAAGGCGATGGTCATCTCCATGCCGGCCATCATGGGGTCGTTGGCCATCATCGAATTGTCGGGTCGGATACCCAGGATCCAGGGCTTGTCACCCTTGGCAATCCAGAGATCGACGTTTGCCAGCGGGTTCATGGTGTCTTCCGCCACCTGCTCCTCGGTCAACCGGAACTTGATCCTGGTTGAATCGATGCCATCGAACTTCTCCTCGCCGGCGATCGAGACGGCACTGGCGTCATCCATCATCTTCTCGAGGGCATTCGATGAGAAGAGCATGATGCCGAATGAGAGTCCCGGGTCCTGGCCGAGCATCATGGCGGTATGGTCGGGTTGTCCGCCTTGTTCGGGATTCATCGCCTTGATCATGGCGTCAAAGCTCTTGAGCGCGGGTGTCCGCGTGTAGATCTTGAACATCGAGATGCCGACGGTCATTTCCGAACCGTCGCTGGCGGCATCCACGCCGCCCATCATCATTGATTCCTCCGACATGCTCGCGAACTTGTTGGGTCTTTGCAGCTTGACCGTCGAGGTCTGCTCCATCGGTCCCGGCAACTGCGGGGCCTTCATCGTCATCACGCTCTTGAACTGAGCGCCATCCAGGGTCTTGTAGAAGTCGGTCATCTTCTGAATGAGGGTGCGGGCTTCGGTCTCAATCCCCTCTTGGGTATCCTGGCCGAGAACTGATGTGGTGTTGAAGGCGGCAATCAGGACGCCGCAGAGGATGGAGGTGCGAATCATTTCGTTCCTTTTCGAAGGGTGGTGGATCGTATTCCCCCACTGGAACCGGGTGTGCAGGGGGGGGGCGATTCTATCGTGTATCGAAGCCTGCCATCCTAATTCTGGCCTGACAAGCAGGTGTGTTATCTGTAATTACTGGATAATAAAGCCGCTTCTATTGTCCTTGCTGGCCATTTTTGCGCAGGTGGCTATTCCCTGAACCCGGCCGGGAGGAGTTGCCGAGATACAGCCAAAGATCTCGTACCTGACCTTCATCAAGGGTGTCGATCAATCCGTTGGGCATCGGCGAGTCGGGAGACGCCTCGATAGAGATCACCTTCCCGCTCAGGGTCAGCGGTTGGTATCCAAACGGATCGGTATTGAGCACCAGAGAATCTGGATCTCGTCGCAGGATGCGGCCCACGGCCAGATCGTCCTCGGTGGTGACGATGCTCCAGTGGTACTGGTCGGAGATGTCACGAGATGGGGTGAGAATCGACCGGATCAGGTCGAGGTCGGAGAAGCGTGCACGGACTCCGGTCAGATCGGGGCCGGCACCACCGCCCAGCTGTTGAAAACGATGGCAGCGGCTACAGAGCGCCTTCTCGAAGGCGAGTTGACCACGCTTGGCATCGCCGCCCGGCTGGCGCACTGCAGCGAGCAGCGTGGTTTCGGTCCAGTGGGTCACTGGATCGGGAAGAACCGGTGCTTCCTGTGGGGGGGGCGACAGCACTCCAGAACCATCATCGAGTTGTCGTACCATCTGATCGGCAAAGCCACGCAAACTGTTGCCTCCGCTGCGGCCGCGGATTCGCTTCAACGCCGCGGAGATGCGTAGTTGCTGGGCTTCGTCCGGCTTCATGAATCGCAGCAGCCGCAGGGCCGCCAGTCCCTCTGCCGCATCCGCTTCGGCGTCCATCCAGTCGAGGATGCGCGCGGTCAAAGCGGGCGCGGAAAGGCGCACCAGCAGATCTCCTCGGAGGCGATTTTCGGCCAGATCTGGACTGGGGAAGTTGTTGTCAAAGCGCGCCAGCAGTCGCTGGCGGGTCGCTCCTGCAGGGTCACCCAGACGGGCGATGGCGACGGTGACGACGCGCAGCTCTTCGAGTAGTTGGCGTCGGTCATTCGCCGGAGGGAGGTCGCACAATCGTTCGAGCAGGGGGTCTCGGTCGATCTCCTCCCCGACTCGAGCCAGCGTCAACAGACCGATCGATCCGGCACTGGATGCGGGGTCGAGAGCCCACTCTCTCCAGCGAGAGGGGGGGAACTGTTCGATGGCCACGCGAGCGGCATATCCGATCGCCACGTCTCGATGCGACAGGTGACTCCAGCTGAGGGTCAACAGATCCTCGTCCGGTTGTAGATGTCCCGCTTCCAGCTGTTTCTTGAGTGCCCTGGCCTGGCGACCCCGATCGGTGGTGGGGGGTGCCATCGGATCACGATCGTCACCTTCCGCCCGGATACGAAAGAGGGTGCTGGCGGTGCCGCGTCCACCGGTGACTCCGTAGAGGGCGCCGTCGTCACCGAACACCATGTCGGCGACATTGAATGCGGCAGCCGCGGCGAACGGTTCTGCGCGGCCTCGCCAGCCGGCGCCGTGCTCCTGTGGGAAGTAGGCCAGGATGCGACCGTAGGCCCAGTCTGCGATGTAGATGGCATGGCGCCAGCGGCCGGGAAAGTTCCCTTCGAGTCCGGAGGAGACTCCAGTCGGGGAGGAGAGGTCGGTCTCGACCGATGGCATCACCGCGTCGGGAATACCATCGGGCCACTTGCCGTCGCCGCCGCGCCAGCCCGCCTCACCACCGGAGACCACCTCGACCACTCTCGGTGAACGGTACCAGGGAGTGCCCACATCCCATTCCATGTCGGCATCGTAGGTGAAGAGCGATCCGTCGTGGTGGAACGCCAGGTCATAGGAGTTGCGAAAGCCTCCCGCGACGCGCTCCCACTCGAGGGTCTTTGGATCGATGCGAAGCACCTGTCCGGCAGGAGCGAGGTGCCCGACGGCATGACCATTGGGATCCCACAGTCGCGGCAGGATCAGATCCTCTTGCCAGTGACGGTAGCGATCGCGAGTCAACAGCGACTCCGGTACATCGATGTGATTGCCGACCACGGTCCAGACATCTCCATCGGGACCGCGCACCAGCGCGTGAACGCCATGTTCGCCACCGGGCCCCATCGCCGACAGGCGCTTCTCCTGATCGTAGAAGCCGTCTCCATCGGGATCGGAGAGGATCCATAATCCACCCCGATCCTTGCGGTGACCGTGGACATGAACCCACAGATCTCCATCGACCAGCAACAATCCCTGGGCATCGCCAAGGGCCGCACAATCGGTGACGGTCACTCCCGCTTCGTCGATGACCACTCGCTTCAGCACCCCCCGTTGCGGAGATGCGATGAACTTCCCCGGACCTTCGCTGGCGATACACACCCAGGAGCCATCGGCCTTGTCGACATGGTGGAGAATCTCCGCTTGAAACCCCTGGGGAAGGCTCCAGCGAGTGACCGATCCGCCGGGGGTGAGGCCGATATCTCCCCAGGGAGCGGTGCCGGCGCCCACATCTCCGAGGATTCGCACCGGCTTCTCGGTTCCATCCTCGAGGTGACGCCACTGCGAGTCGGTGACGATGGAGACCACGGTTCCATCATCTCGGGTCCAGGCGAGCACTCCCGCCAGTGCTGCAGGACCCCCATCATTGGTGCAGAGGATCCGCAACTGGTGAGTTCCCTCGATCAACTTCTCGATGATGGTGCGAGCAGGCTTCGCCCAGTCATCGCCCTTGAGGATCTGAACCCCGTCGAGGAATGCGACGAAGTGGTTATCGCCACTCATCGTCAGCGACGCCTCGACCGGCTGCTCGACGACAAAACTGCGGACCAGTTCGACCTGTACATCGTCGTCTCTCTTGCCCTCGGCCCAGATCCAGCGGGGCGGTTGAGCCTCCAGCGGTCGGGTGATTCGAGCACAATCGAGCACCGGGTCGCCGTCCAGCGGCTGCCATTGGCGCGCCCGGATCGATTTCCATTCGACCTTCATCGGTCCACCGCCATGAATCTGCAGTCCGATCTGGCCGCCGGTCACCGCCTCGGTGGATCCATCGGTGAAGGCACAGACGGGGGTACCATCGATCTCATGTCGAATCGATGAGCCGTGGGCGATGATCCGCATCTGGTGCCAGTTGCCATCGGAGAGGCGTTCGATGGCGCTCTCGGCATCGGGATGGAAACCGATCACATCGCGAGTGCCATCCGCCGCCAAGGTGGCCACTTCACCGCGCGGCACTGCAATCCCTCGACCGCGCGATTCGTAGAGCATCCCCGAGTATTGATTGGCGGCGTCGAGGTCTGCCTGGTATCCGATCGCCTCGCCATCGGCAGCGCGCCGGCTGCGGTACTGGATGCCGCTGTTGCCGCCCTGGAGGCGAAAGTGAGCCTCCAGTACGAAGTCATTCCAGGTCGACTCGTGCCACAAGTAGTCGCTCCGGGGCACCGGACCTCCTGCCGGGCCCTCGCCGACGATCACTCCATCTTCGACTTGCCACAACTTCGAATCGCCACTCCAGCCCGCCAGGCTGTGGCCATCAAACAACTCGGTCCATGTCAGTTCCTGGGCCGATGCTCCGGTCGTGATCGACCACGAAATCGCCAGCCACAGCAGGCCACGCAACGAGATGGCCAACGAATTCACGGCAACGATCGGATCAGTGGTGCGCTTCTCATTCATCGGCTCTGCTCTTTTCAGAGATGGATTCAAAGGTTCCATCCAGGAGTTTTCTGGTTGGTCTGGATCGATACGATCGATCGATCCTCGGCGATGTCGGCCACGAAATCCGCCACCGCAGGCAGGGTCTCGATGGTCCAACGGGTCAATCTTTCGTAGTGATCGAGAAATCTCTGTAGTGCAGCAGCATCCATCGAGCGGCTGGCGTCGTGGCCCCGGTCTGCTCTCAGGCGAGCCTCCTGCTGGCCACGCCAGAGGGAAACCGTTTCCCAAGAGGGGACCTTGAGGATTGCCAGGTGGTCGAAGAGACCAAACAACTGCTGGTAGGGGCCGGCCAGTTGATCGCGGATCCGCTTCCGCCACACCATGTCGGCATCTTCAGATCTTTCGAGATCATTGATGGGGGTTTCCCAGTCAAACTCGGCGCAGGCACCGAGCCCGGTACACCATCCCTCGAAGATCACCACATCGTAGGGGCCGGTGATCCGGCTCGACTGGGTCGTCGGCAGTCGGTCATCGATTCCCTTGTCGAAGTGGGGAATAGTGGCCGCTGCGCCGGCCGGATCGGCCAGTGCACCGATGATCTCGCAGGCGAGCTCGGTGTCGTGGGTTCCCGGGACTCCTCGTGTGATCCACAGGGGGTGTCTTTGCTGTGCCAGCTGCTGTCTTTGCTGGAGCGGAAGATAAACATCATCGAGCGCAACGATGGCGACCTTCAGATCGAACAGATCCTGGGCCAGCGGCACCACCAGTTCACACAGGGTGCTCTTGCCCGCTCCCTGACATCCCTGCAGGCCGATCACTACTGGCGCAGATTTTCGCTGGTGCCATTGCTGTAGCGATTTGACGAAGGGGAGGTGGAGTTGATCGAGTAATGGAGTGGCGCTCTCGGGAAGACCGAGTCGTTGCCGCCCTCGATTCCAGCACTGTCCGACATCGGTATCGAGAATCGACATCTCACCCCTCCAGCGAAAGAGGATACCCGAGGAAATGGAGGTTGGAACGGGAGACTGACGACTACGGGGCATTCCCGGGTCGAGTGGCGAAGAGGAACCGGGATACTGCTCTTGCGACCCTGCTCCAGTCGGGGCACGATCCTGGCCAAGAGTTCGTTCTAGATGGGCACGTTCCCGAAGGAGAGCCGTCATGGCAGCGAGGAAATCCACACCATTAGTCCCCTGCTGGGTGTATTTCCTGCTGATCGCCAGCGTAGGACTGCCGGGTTGCATGGTACTTCCTGTTCCGGGTGGTGAGCAGGCGGCGGTCTTTCAGGTCTTCGAACCGAAGTCCCGTGTCGAGGACACCGGGATCGGGCTCTCGGGGTACTGGTTTCGAGATCAGCAACTGGGAGTCTTCTTGCAGTTGCAAGCCGCCTTCAGCGGAACAGTCTCTGGAGTCGAATACCAGAGCCTTCCGGTCTCTTCTACCGGAGATCCGGTCACAGCGCGAGAGCAGCACGGACTGACCATCGCGGTGGGACCGACCTGGAAATTCAACGAGCACGTGGCGGTCTACGGAGGCCTTGGAGTCGGCAGTGTGTCGCGCTGGGAGGAGAGGTTCGATGGAGACCTGCTCCTGAGTCCGACCGGTTACTATCACAACGATGCCGGGACTTCTTCCGATCTGCACCTGACTTTCGGGTCGCTGATCCGAATCGGCGATGGCTGGGTCATCGATGCCGGTTATGGCACCTTCAGCGAATCGGTCCATGTCGGACTGGGCTACAGCTACTAGAACTCGACGAGGAGCAGGATGTCATCCACCAGTACCCCGGCCTTGTTGCTCATCAACCTGGGTTCTCCCGATGAACCGACCGTGCCGGCGGTGCGGAGGTATCTCGATCAGTTCCTGATGGACGAGCGGGTCATCGATCTTCCCTACCTGCTGAGGGCATTGCTGGTCAAGGGAATCATCCTCAACACCCGTCCGAAGAAGTCCGCGGAGGCGTACCGCAAGGTGTGGACCGATGAAGGCTCTCCGCTGATCGTCACCTCACAGAAACTGGCTGAGGAGGTCGGTGAACGGTGGGGCGGGCCGGTGGCGCTGGGAATGCGCTACGGCAACCCGTCGATCGCCAGTGCCCTCGATGAGATCGGTCAGGCGGGAGCGGATGAAGCCATCGTAGTACCACTCTATCCCCACTACTCGATGAGTTCCTACGAGACGGTGGTGGCCCAGGTACTCGAAGAACTGTCAAAGATGGCCGATCCGATCCGGGTTCACTTCCTGCCACCTTTCTATGATCACCCCCTTTACCGCAAGGTCCTGGCAGAGGTGACGGCGCCACATCTGGAGGGGCAGTGGGATCACCTGCTGATTTCCTTCCACGGTGTGCCGGTGCGTCACATCGAGAAGCGCGACCCGAGTGGTTGTTACTGTCTGAAGACCGAAGACTGCTGCTTCACCGATCATCCGGCGACCCCGATGTGCTACCGCGCCCATTGCCGCCGCACTGCCCGTTACCTCGCCGAGGATCTCGGCCTACCCGAAGAGAAGTGGTCGGTGGCGTTCCAGTCGCGCCTCGGCAACGATCCGTGGCTCGAGCCGGCCACCGAGCCGACCGCCGTGCGCCTCGCCCAGCAGGGCATCGAAAACCTCAAGATCATCTGCCCCGCCTTCGTCGCCGATTGCCTCGAGACGATCGAGGAGATCGACATGGCAGCGCGCGAGGTCTTCATGAAAGCGGGCGGAAAACAGTTCGAGGTGATCCCGTGCCTCAACGCCGATCCGCGCTGGGCGCAGGCCATCGTCGAGATGGCCCCGGAAGCGCTGCAAAGGAAAGCCGCTGCCGCCTCCGATGGGGTAGTTCCGCAGTAACGGCAGAGACTGGAAAGACGGCACACGGAGTGACTCCACGTCAACAGGATATCCTTGGCTGGCTGATCCCGTGTGCGCTCAGCGATCTCTATCTGTGGGTGGATGTCTGGATGCCAACAGTTTCGAAGTGGCTGGGGATCGAATCGGTGGCACCCATCTTCTGGATCAGCGATCCGCTGCTGGATTTTATATTCGACGTCAACTTGAGCACCATCCTCTATAACGCCATCTTTTCTGATCATGGACGCTGGATCTTTGCGCTCTACTTCCTGCCTCAGCCGTGGATCCTGATCGCCACCATCGTATTGACGATCCAACTGTTCCAGGACCCGAAGTAAGAAGTTCGATTTTGAATTTGGATTTCGAACTGGGATCACAAGCCGTTCGATGGGGATGCCGACCACTGTGGATTATTGAAACAGGTTCGCCAGCAGGAACACCAGCAGCGCCAGCAGTAGCATCAGTCCGGGCAGTATCATCTGCCACTGGACCGTCGTGGAAGAGGGGATCTTCTGGACCAGTTGGCGGATCTTCGCCGGGATCTGGTCGAGCACCGTTTGTGAGAGTGCGGTCATACCCTGAGCGATCGGGTTATTGACGATCCAACCGAGGATGCGTCCGCCCTTGCGATAGACCACGTCGAAGTCGAGGTTTTCGCGCACCAACTCTGGCGGGTAGATGCCGCTCTTCATCAGCACCACCACCGACAGCGAGGCAAACAGCAGCAACTGCATCTGCGTCAGCACATGAGTGGTGGTGTAGGGCAGGTAGTCGACGGCGTAGGGCAGCAGGTTGTAGAGCAGATCGGGGCGACAGCCGATGAAGATGCACAGCGCCGCACCGATGGTCATCGCCAGTAGCATGTTGATCGGTGGTTCCTTGGCTTCCAGCTTCGAATCGTGAGCGAAGAAGGCAAAGTAGGGAATCTTGATGCCGGCGTGTTCGAGTACTCCAGCAGAAGCAAAGAGCAGCAGGAACCACAGCCAACTGTGCCCTTCTTGCAGCGCCGCAGCCATCACCATCGACTTGCTGACGAAACCGCTGAAGAGCGGCACCGCGGAGATCGAGGCGGCTCCGACCAGGCACAACACCGTGGTGATCGGCATCTTCTTCCACAGGCCCCCGAGGTCGGTGCCTCGGGTCGTGCCGGTGACATGCAGCACCGCCCCCATCGACATGAACAGCAGTCCCTTGAACAGCACGTCGTTGAAGGCGTGAGAGATCGCACCATTGATCGCCAGTTCGGTACCGATCCCGATGCCGACCACCATGAAACCGATCTGGTTGATCATGCTGTAAGAGAGCACCTTGCGCAGATCATTCTCGATCACTGCATAGAAGATGGGAAAGATGGTCATCGCCGCACCGATGAGGATCAGTTCTTCGGTGCCGGGGAAGAAGCGCGCCAGTGCGTAGACCGCCGTCTTGGTGGTGAACGCCGACAGGAACACGGTGCCGGTGGCACTCGCTGCCGGATAGGTATCGATGATCCAGGTATGGAGCAGCGGGAAGCCCGCCTTGATACCGAAGGCGAGAAAGATCCACGGCACCCCTGGTGATGAGAGATCGAGCACACCCAACTCGGCGATGGTCAGCGAGCCGCCCGCCTGGTGGTGGATCAGGATGCCGACCAGCAGCGACAGTCCCGACAGCACCTGGAAGATGAGGTACCGCGAACCGGTCGCCCGCGAGCGATCATCGTTTCGGGACCAGACGATGAACGCAGAGGTCAGCGCCAGCAGTTCCCAGCCGACAAACAGCGTCACCAGATCGCCGGCCAGCACCGTGCCGATGGCACTGCCGACATAGAGCAGTGCCGAGCCGATCTCCAGCCGGTTCTTGACATGGAGGGCGTAGATGACGCCGATCAGTCCGGCGATATGAAAGAGCAGTGCAAAGAGGAAGGAGAGCCGGTCGACCTGGGCGAGGATCAGTTCGAAGCCGAGGAAGGAGATGGTGAAGGAGGCTCCGTCGGGCAGGCCGAGCAACCCGAGCAAGCCGACGACGGGGGTCGCCAGAGCGATGATCTTACGAGGGATCCCGCGCAAGATCGAACAGAGGATGGCCCCCACGATGAAGGGCAGGACTGGATAGAGCCCCTCAATCATCGTAGTACCCTTCCTTGCGCGACACCGCCGCCCGCAGGCCACGAGACAACATCACCAGCAGTACGATTCCGAGGAAACCGTAGATGGGATAGAAGCCGGGGATCCCTTCGACCTGTTCTACCGCCGGTTCGAGGTGGCGGTGGTAGAAGAAATCGGCGGCAAAGACGATGGCGCAGGCGATCACCAGCCACCAGTGAATACGAGAGGGAGAGGAGTGGTCGGGATCGCTCACGGCGCACTCCCTTCGACCATCGCTGCCAGCTGGGCGTAGATACCGGGCCAGAAGAAGAGCACCAGGCAGGCGAGGGCGCTGATGATCAACGGGATGCGACAGGCCCACGGCGCCTCGCCGTGATCCTCATATCCCTTGACTGCGGCCGCCGCATTCTCCTTGGCGAAGAAGGCGCGGATCGGGATCGGTAACAGGTAGCCGAGGCCGAGCAGGGTGGAGATGAGCAGGGTGACGAGGAAGGCCCACTGGTGCGCCTCGATCATGCCAACGCACAGCAGCCACTTGCTCCAGGTTCCGCCCATCGGGGGCAGCCCCAGGGTACTGATGGTGCCGATGAAAAACGCAGTCATCGTCCACGGCATGCGCCGGCCGATGCCATCGAGTTGGTCGACCCGGGTCTTCTGGCTGACGACATAGATCGCTCCAGCGGCGAAGAAGAGGGTGATCTTGCCGTAGGCGTGCATGGCGATGTGGAGTGCCCCGCCCTGGAGGGCGGCGGGGAAAGCGACCGCAGCTCCGAGCACGATGTAGTTCAACTGGCCGATGGTCGAGTAGGCGAGGCGCGCCTTTAACTCCGGTTTTGACAATGCGATCACCGATGTCAGCAGGATGGTGCCTGCGGCAAACCATGCGACCACTTCGGCGCCCCAACTCGCTTGCATCGCCGCCGGGCCGATGACCATCGTCGAAAGTTTCAGCACCGTGAAGACGCCCGCCTTGACCACCGCCACCGCATGCAACAGGGCGCTGACCGGGGTCGGGGCGACCATCGCGTTGGGCAACCACTGGTGAAACGGGAAGATGGCAGTTTTGGCGGTTCCGAAGAAGAAGAGCAGGATCAGCAGTGAGATCTGCGTCGGGGATGCGGAGTCGGCGAGGATGCCGCCGGCCTCGAATCGAACCGTGCCGGTGAGTACCCAGGTCCACACGATGGCGGTCAGTAGCAGAAGTGTCGACGAGCCGACCAGGATGAACAGATAGATCCGCCCGGAGCGTTTCGATGCGGCGGATCGATGGTGAGTGATGAGAGGCCAGGTACTGAAGGTCATCAACTCGTAGAAGAGAAACAGTGTCAGCAAGTTACCACTGAATGCGATCCCCATCGCTGCCAGGATGGCCAGGGCAAAGCAGGACCAGTAGCGTTCTTGCCCCTCGAAGTCGGCTCCGTAGAGTCGATACATGTACCCTACCGAGTAGATGCTGTTGAGGATCCACAGGCTCGAAGCGACCAGGGCAAAGATGAGCCCGAGTGCATCGACCTCCAGCATGAAATCGAGCCCCGGGGCGATCGATCCCAACACCACGGAGTTATCTTCGGTGGAAGATTCACCCTGGAGCGCCGCCGGTAGCAACTGGATGACGGTGGCCAGCAGTGCCATCGACAGCAGCACGGTGCAGCCGTTGCGCAGGGTATGTTGCCGTCGCAGTAGCCACGGAAGCACCGCCCCGAGCAGCGGAAGAGTCAGTGCCAGAATCTCGAGGGGGATCATCCGCCGCCTCCCAGCAAGGCTCGTGCAGCGTCGGTGGCGAGTTCCACCACCGGGGCGGGATTCAGTCCGAGCCAGATGCTCGAGCCGATCAGCAGCCACACTGGCCACAGCATTTCGAAGGGTGCCTCGCGAATTTCCTCGGCATCTTCAGCGGCCGGTTTCAGATAGGCGATCTCGACAAACTTCCAGGTGTAGATCGCCGCCATCGCCGAACCGAGCAGCACCAGCATCGCCAGGATGGGATGGTCCGCCAGCAACAGTCCCCGCAGCAGGTGTAGTTTGCTGATGAATCCGGCGGTGCCCGGGACGCCGATCATTCCCAGTCCACCGAGAACCACCGCCGCACTGGTCCATGGCATCCGTCGGCCGATTCCCGCCAACTGGGTGAAGTCATTGCTGCCGAGTCTGTAGATGAAGATTCCAGCACAGAGAAACAATCCACCCTTCATCAGGGCGTGGAACATCAGGTGGAGGATCGAGCCGGTCATGGCATCGATGTGACCCACTGCCAGTCCCATGACGATGTAGCCGACCTGGGCGACGCTCGAATAGGCCAGTAGCAACGACAGCGAAGGCTGTCGGCTCGCCTGGATCGAACCGTAGAAAATAGCCGCCCCCGCACACCCTCCCAATAACCAGACGTTGGGATCGGTGAGGACTCCTCCCTCGGTCGGAAGGACCGTGTAGAGGAAGCGCATCGCCATGTAGATCCCGACCTTGGTGGCGGTAGCAGAGAGCAGACTCGCCACCGCAGATGGCGCAGTGGAGTAGGCCGCTGGCATCCAGAAGTGCAGGGGAAAGAGTGCCATCTTGAGCGAGAGTCCGACCAGCAGGAAGGCGCGAGCGGTCATGACGGTCGCTCCGCCGTCACTCGCCTGGAGGCGCTGGTGTAGATCACTCATGTTGAGGGTGCCGGTGTGGGCGTACAGCAGTCCGATGGCGATGAGGATGAAAGATGCGCCGATCGATCCCAGGATCAGGTAGTTGAAGGCGGAAACGAGCGCTTTTCGATCGCGCGATCGACCCATGGCGATCAGCCCATAGATGGTCAGTGCAGAGATCTCCAGCAACACGTACATGTTGAAGGCGTCGCCGGTGACGATGATGCCGAGCAGTCCAGTGATGGCGAGCAACCACACCGACCAGAAGGGACCGAGTCGATCCGCTGGGATCTCCACCTGGACGCTACGGCGCGAATGGATGGTGACGATCCAGCCGACCGAGGTGACCACCAGTGCCACGATGGCGCTGAGCAGGTCGACCTTCAGTTCGATGCCGAAGGGGGCGGGCCATCCTCCCAGTGGATAGGAGATCGCGCCCCCGGATCGGACCACCAGCAGCATCTCGATGGAGATGATGGTGGCGATTCCGGTGGTCAGTACCGCCCACGCCCAGCCCCTCGATCCACGACCAAAGATCGGCGCCAGCACGCCACCCAGCAGCGGGATCAGCACCAGTAGCACCGGGAAGTGGTTGGCCCAGGGTTGGAGGAAGTTCAGCATCCGACCTCCTGCGACTGTTGGTCGAGCGCGGCCACTTCATCCGCCTCGACGGTGCCGTAACTCTCGCGGATTCCGATGGCGAGAGCCAGAGCCACCGCCATGGTGCTGACCGAGACGACGATGGCGGTGAGGATCAGCACGTGGGGCAGAGGGTTGGCATAGATGACTGCAGGGTCATCTTGCAGGATCGGAGCGGCCGCGCCATCACGGACCCCCAAGGTGATGTACATCAGAAAGATGCCGGTCTGGAACAATCCCAGCCCGAGTATCTTCTTGACCATGTTGTTGCGAGCGATGATGGCATAGAGACCGACCATCATGATGATCACGAAGGCCCAGTGGTTGAAGAGTCCCAGCAAGGTCATCGGGTACCTCCCTGAACCTTGCGGACGATGGTCAGCACCACCGAGGCGACGGTGAGTCCGACACCCGCCTCGACCAGCGTCATGCCAAGCGCTTCTGCTTCGGCAGGGTGGACCCGATCGAGGGCGGAGTAATCGAGGAAGTGTCCTCCCATCGCCATGCACGCCACTCCGGTGCCGGCATAGAGCAACACCCCGAGGCTCATCGCGAGGTCGACCAGCCAGCGCGGTAGCCAGCGATCAGTTGCGGTGCGACCGAAGAGGAGGCTGTGCAGGATGAAGGCCGCAGCCACCAGCACACCCGCCTGGAATCCACCCCCCGGTCCGATCTCGCCGTGCATCTGCACGTAGAAGCCAAAGACCAGGATGTAAGGGATCAGCATTCCGCCGATGGTGCGAAGCACCACGCTCTCACTCTTCTGGTGGGAGGTACTGCCAGACTCATCGATGGTCACTGTCTCGGGCGAACGGCGCGGGATGGGACGGAGCAGCAACAACAGACACATCCCCGCCGAAAAGATCACCGCGGTCTCGAACATCGTGTCGTAGCCACGGTAGGAGGCGAGTACTGCGGTGACGGTGTTGGGAACGTGGTGGCCAAAGTCGCCTTCCCCGTGAGGCGAGTTCGGCGGCGTTGCGCTGTCGGACACCTTTCCGATGTCCTGGGCGAGGTAGTGTGGAGCGATGTGAAGCTGGGCGGGTGCCTGTGGGTCGCCGAAGCGGGGTAACTCCGAGGTGCCGTACAGCAATACCACCCCGGTGAGCACCACCAGTACCAGTGCCGGCAGTGAATGATCTCCACCGGAACGCTCTCGGGTGCCGATCCGGGTCAGTGCCATCAGCAGCAGCACCGTCGCTGCGCCCGCTCCGACGCTGGCCTCGGTAAAGGAAACATCCATGGCGAAGAGGTTGGCCCAGATCACCGCCATCAACAGGCTGTATATCCCCATCAGCATCACCGATCCGAGCAGATCGCGCTGCAGCATGGCGGCGACCGCAGCGAGCACCGCCAGGATCAATAACAGAACATCGAGGAGCAGCACCGGGTCCATCAGGGGCTCTCCTCTTGTTCTTCGAGATCGGTAGATCTTCGGGTCCAAGGAGCCAGCCCGCTCAGGTGAGCGGCCCGCGAGATGGCGTGTGTTGCGGTGGGGGTGGTCACCATCAGCAGCACCGAGATGGCGATCAGTTTTCCCACCACCAGCAGGCTATCCCCGGTGCTATCGAGATGTCGTAGTACCAGGCCACCAATCACGAGCAGTTGAGCCAGCGTGTCCGCTGTCCCTGCAGGATGGAGCCGCGAGTAGAAGTCTGGCATTCGTAGCACACCGAGTGCACCGCTGAAGGCGACGAATCCACCGAGTAGGAGCAGTCCATCACTGATCATCTCCATCAGGAACTGTACCTCCCTGATTCAACGAATCGCAGCAGGGCTACGGTGGCGATGAAATTGATCAATCCGTAAAGGATGGCGATGTCGAGGAACCCGCTGCGGTCTCCGATGAATCCGATGATGGCCAGCAACATCACGGCCTTGGTTCCGAATACGTTAACCGCCAGTACCCGGTCGTAGAAGGTCGGCCCGAGCACCGATCGGATGCCGGCGAGGAGTGCTCCTCCGAGTACTAGCAGTGCTGCCAGAAGTTCCGCATTCACCGGGAGACCTCCTCTTCTCTCTCATCGTCGCCGTCCCATCGCTGTGGAATCATCGGGCTGATCCTCTTCTCCATCGAGCCGTCGAGCACGCCCCGGGCAGACTTCTCGCCGAGGGCGTGGACCAGCAGTGATTTGTCGTCGATGTCGACCGTCACCGTTCCCGGAGTCAGGGTGATGGAGTTGGCCAGCAGTGTCAGGGCGAGGGGATGAGTGAGGTGAGTTCTGACCTCGACCAGCCTGGGGGAGATGTTGGGGCGAGGAGACCATGCCAGGATGATCACATCGAAACTGGCCCGCACGATCTGCAGCAGTAGCCATGGCAGGTAGAGGAGGAAGCGCAGAAACGAGCTCAGTGGCTGGAATTGGGGGCTGATCAGATCGAGTCGTTGGCAGATCAGCACCGTCACGGCACTGGCCACCATGCCGGAGCCGATCAGGAATGGGGATTCGAACTGTCCGGAGAGGAGCAGCCAGAAACCGAACAACGCCAGAAATAGCCAGAAAGAACGCAACCGATTTCCCCCGATACCCCGACCAACTGACGATTCCACCGCCAGAAGATGGCACGCACAGGTGCGGGTGTCCACCGTTGGAAGCGACTACCGTGAGTGTGTCGTGGGAGGTCTAGCTCAATTCTAAGCAAAGTACCAAAGCGGCTCGCTCCCCCTGTCGGCGACAGGTAGCCTTGGCAGGGGAGACGGGGGGCCAACGGATGCAATTCGAAGAAATCGCGGGATTGACTGCGGCGGCCTGCTGGGCCAGCGGAAGTTTCATCTACAGCCGTCTTGATGCCCCGGCAGCAGCGCTGAACCTGGGGAAAAATGTCATCGCAGGAGTTCTGTTACTGGTCAGCGTGCCCTTCTTCGGAGCCGGCCTGGAGGTCTGGGCGCTGGCTCCCTGGAGCGATTACCTGTGGCTGATTCTGAGCGGATTGGTGGGGATCCTCATCGGAGATTCCGCCTATTTCCGCAGCATCCAGATCCTCGGACCGCGCAAGGCGCTGGTGCTGACCACCCTGACTCCTCCCATCTCTGCTCTGCTGGGTTGGTTCTGGCTGGCGGAATCGCTGGAGACGGTCCACCTGCTGGCGATGGGTGTGACACTGGCAGGGATCAGTATGGTGATCCGTGATCGCAATCTGGCGAGCGATCGATCGGGCCATCACCAGGGAACGCTTCGCGATGGAATCTTGCTGGGCATCTTTGCCGCCTCGTGCCAGTCGCTGGGGATCGCGCTGTCGAAGGTGGTGATGAAGTCGTCGTTTCCCGCCCTCGAGGTCTCCGCGGTTCGGATCGGAGTCGCGGTAGTTGGAGGATTATTGGTGGCAGTAGTCAGTGGTGCGTTACCCGGCTGGAAGAATAAACTGATGCAGAGAGGAGTTCCTGGGCGCATCTTCGTCGCCAGTGTGTTGGGAACCTACATCGGCATCTGGCTCAGTCACATTTCTGCCGAGTATTACTCCCTCGCCATCGCCACCACCCAGATGTCGACAACACCCATCTTCATGGTGCTATTGGTCGGGATCTTCCTGCGGAAAAAGATCTCGATGACAGCATTTCTGGGGATGGTTCTGGCCATCGTGGGGGTGGCGATCCTGATGCAACCGACCGGTTGGAACTTCTGACGTCCGCTCGAGTATTCGGCCGCGACAGCATCCGTAGAACTGACTACTTCGATTTCTCCCGGTAGACGAGGGCCAGGTTTCTCGAATACATCACCAGAGCCAGTGATTGACCCAGCAAGAGCACCGGTTCGATCCTGGCGATGGCATAGGCAAAGGTGATGCAGCCGCCGGTGATACTGATCCACCAGAAGGCGACGGGGATCTCCGACTTTCCGGCCTTTTCGCTGATCCACCACTGGACGATCCAGCGCATGAAGAAGATCGCCTGCCCGCCGTATCCGACCAGTACCCAGCGATCAGTGCTCAGCTTGTGCCAGAACTCCTCGAAGAAATCGCGGCCGGACTGAGGATCGTGGAGTGCCAGCAGGTCGAGGATCCCGCACCATCCATCTGCCACCATCGACCCCAGCAGTGATATCGTCAGGGCGAGATCCGATAGTTCCATCATTGCACCTCGTCTACATGGTAGCGCAGCGCTCGCTTCTTCATCCGTCGCACCATCATCAGGTCGAGGAATGCCGGAATGCCACGGCCGAGGGGAGAGTACTTGCTGGTACCCAACTGACGCGCTCGATGACTGACATTGACCTCCACCGTTCGACCTCCTCGCATCTCGACGAGATAGGGGAAGAAGCGATGGAGTCCGTTATAGAGGGTGAGGTCCTGGATGATCTCGCGGCGGAACAGTTTCAGTGAACAACCTACATCCTGGAATCGAGTGCCGAGCAAGGTGTTGCGTACCGAGTTGGCGATGCGCTGGGCAAACTTGCGGATCCACGGGTCCTGCCGATCTGCGCGCACTCCCAGAACTGCATCCAGACCCGGGCTCGCTTCGATCAGCAACCCCATGTCGGCAGGATCATTTTGACCGTCGGCATCCATGGTGATGATCAGTTCGCCACGCGCAGCTCTGAATCCAGCCTCGAAGGCGGCGCTCTGTCCACTGTTGGGGATCAGATTGAGGATCCGCAAGGTGGGTTGAGTTTCCTTGTACCTTCGCAGCAACGCTTCGGTGCCATCGGTCGAACCATCGTTGACGACGATCACCTCTTGCCCGCCACTCAATTCCTGGCTTCCACTCAGTTCACTGAGACTGGCGAAGACTTCCTCGAGCAGTGGGCCCAGTGCTTCCTCTTCGTTGTACGCAGGAATCACCACTGAGATCAGTGGGTCTGGCGATGAAGATCGATCGTCAGCATGGTTGGCGGTCAAGCAGCCCCCGGTGGGTAATGAGTCGCGTTCAACGGATCCTGGGTACGCGGACCATTGTAGAAGATGCGTCGATGGCTGCAATGGAACCGAAAAAGGAGAGGGTTAGCGACGGATGGCATCGACGACCGAGCGATTGGCGGCGATCCACGCAGGAATCGCTCCACCGATCAGTCCGAGCAGGAAAGAGAGTAGCACCGAGGTGAGGGCGATGGTCGGGGACAACTGGAATGAAAAACTGATGTCGGTGAAGGTGTTGAAATTGGCCGCGCCCGTCTCGATGCCGTGAAAGGGTGCGACCATCAGCAGGCCGATCATGCCGCCGATCAGACCCACCTGGGCAGATTCTAGCAAGAATGCGAGGAACACCTCGATCCGACTGTAGCCGATGGCCAGCAAGATTCCGATCTCGTGAGTACGGGAGGCGACGGTGGCCAGCATCGTATTCATCGTTCCGATCACCGCAGCGGACCCCATGATGATGGTGAGAAAGATCGACAGCAACAGTAGTGAGGTGCTGAGTCCGGTGGTCTGGGCGGCGAGGTATTCACTCTGGCGTGTGATGGAGAAACTGAGGCGGGGATCCTCCTCCAATTGCTCGGTCGCCATTGCGAAATCGAGGTCGGGGTGGACTCGTGCGATGACCCGGTTGTAGACCGGGCGATCGAGAGCTTCGAGCATCCGTTCGACCGGTCCCCAGATCTCGCTCCCCTGGGAGTTGTCGAACTCGTAGACACCAACGACAGCGAAGGGCGTGGTGTTGAGGGTCAGGGTGTCTCCGAGCGAGCAGTTCTTCAATCGCGAGACCAGTGGTCTACCGACCACGACCTCGTCGCTGCCCCAGTCGGGCCATCGTCCTTCGAGTAATCGAGGTGGTGTCGGGTGGAGCTTCAGCGATGCTTCTTCGATGCCTCGCAGGGGAGCATTGACCAGGCCACCATTCATCTTCTCCATGTACAAGGCGAGGAAACACTCGGCGGCTGCCAGTGGATTCCCCTGATCATCTCGCAAGATCTCGGGGCGTTCCTTGATGATGATGCGGGCGGACTCTCGCGGGATGCCAGAGTCTCCCTCGGAGGTGGCCCCGATCCTCAGGTAGACCGCCACTTCTTCCGCTCCGAGAGGTCTGAACAACTGCTCGAAGCCATTTCGAAGTGACAGAATCCCGCACAGCACTGCAGTGGTGAAGGCGATGCCGAGGGCGGTGAAGAGCACCTGGGAACGGCGTCTCATCAGGTTCCTGGTCGTGTATCCGGTGGGTAAAGCCATCTTATCCGCTACTCCTCAACGCATCGGTCGGACTCGACCTGAGGAACGGAATTCCCGCCGCTAATCCAGCAACGATGCCCAGCAGCGCAGAGATGCCCAGCGCCAGCAACATCAGCGGTACCGAGATCTGATAGTTCTGGATGTTCTGGGCGAAGATCCGGATCAGACTCCCTTCGGTGGCCAACGCCAGCAGGATGCCGATGCCTCCTCCGAGCAGGGAGATGAGCAACCCTTCCCAGATCAGCAACATGGTGCTGACGATGGGACGGAATCCGAGAGCCTGCAAGATTCCAGATTCCTGGAGACGTTGTCTTCCACTGATCATCATGGTGTTGACCACCGAGAAGAAGATGGAGAAGAGAACGGCTCCCCCGATGGTGCCGAGAAAGAGCGGCAAGTTGCCGATGGCGGAGACAAAGAAAGAAGCAAAGGCAGCCTCGGTGATGGTCTGGGTTCGCTGGGGACCATTGGCAAAGAGCGCGTCGATATCCTTGGCGACCTGGTCGATGGGGACACTCTCTTCAGTGTTGACGTAGTAGACTCCGGCTCCGCGACTTCCGAGGGCCTCGCCGCTATCAAAAGCCTCGTTGATGTAGTCCGCACGGATGTACATCGTGGTGTCGGGGATTCGAGCTTTGAGCGGCCGATAGATGCCGACGATGACGAACTCCCAGGCGTTTCCATCTGCACGGGGGTAGATGGAAGGAATCAATGGAACCGTGTCTCCCAGCTGGAATCCGAATCGTTCACCATCTCGCAGGCCAACCCCGATGATCGCCGCCCGGCGATCGCTGGAGAACGCCTTCTGTACCGCAGCCCTTGCCGCCGGACCGGTCGTTCCTCCCACGGCTTCGATGATCTCGATGTCCTTGGTGTACATGTCGAGGAATCGTGGATGATCTACCGCGAACTGGGCGAAGAAGTTCTTCCGTTCCTGGTAGTAGGCGCCAAACCAGCGAAACTTCGTGGTCAGGTGCACGCCATCGATGGTGTCGATCTTTTGCTGGTATGAGGTCGGAAGATCGACAAATAGACTGACTGCAGACTGGGTCACCAGGCGATGGGATGACGCGCTCCGAATACCCTCCTCCATCCCTTGCACCACGGCGATGAGGAAGCAAAGCAAGAACACGGCGATGGAGATGGCCAGGACGGTCAGGCCATTTCGCGCCTTTCTCGCCATCAGGTGGCGCATCGCCAGTCGGAAGGGGAATTGCACTCAGGCCTCCTGCTGCTGGTCTTCCACCAGCAGCCCCTTGTCCAGTTCGAGCAATCTCTTGGCCTTCTTCGCCGCTACCAGGTCGTGGGTCACCATCAGGATGGTCTTGTCCAGTTCACTGTTGAGACGGCTGAGAATCTGCAGCACTTCATCCGCACTACTGCGATCGAGATCTCCTGTCGGTTCATCGGCGATGATCACGGCGGGGTCGGTGGCGATCGCCCTGGCGATGGCGACCCTTTGCTCCTGCCCACCGGAGAGTTGAGTGGGGCGATGCGATGCTCGATCCGAGAGGCCGACGATGTCGAGGGCAAATGCGGCCTGTTTCTTCCGCTCGGCGGCGGACAGTGGGGTCAGTTGTAGCGGTAGCATGACATTTTCGAGGGCGGTCAGGACCGGCAGCAAGTTGAAGGACTGGAAGACGAAACCGACATGGCGAGATCGCCAGGCTGGGAGTTCACTGCGAGACATCGCACTGACCTCCGAGTCGGCGACATGGACCGATCCGGAGTCGCAGGAATCGAGGCCTCCGACCAGGTTCAAGATGGTGGTCTTGCCCGAACCGCTGGGTCCCATCAGGGCCACGAAATCGCCACGAGCGATCGACAGCTGGAGTTGATCGAGAACCTTGAGGGTTTCTCCTCCACGGGTGTAACTCTTGCTGACATTGTTCAGGGTGATGAATTTGTCGGGCATCTAGGGTCTCCTCACCTGAACGCGGTCGCCAGATTTCAGTGTGGGATCGGGATCGATCACCACCGTTTCGCCTCCGATGAGGCCAGATCCCACCTCGATGAGGTCATCTCCGAGATCATCCCTCAATGTGATGGTCCGGACTTCGATGATTCCATTGCGAACGACCATGACAGTAGGTGACTCCGACTGGAGCAGCGCTTTCTTCGGGAGCAGTACCTGTGGTGGGGTCGGGTTCGCTTCCGATTCTGGAACGAAGACGACTCGAACTCCCAGTTCTGGGATCAGTTTTTCATCCCGATCGATGAACTCTGCCCGCAGTTCGACCGTCGCCTTCGAGCGGTTCGCAGTGGGCCAGACCTGACGAATTCGACCGCGGTATCCCTGTTGAGGATAGGCGTCGAGGTAGATCAGAACCGGCGCACCGATACGAGCGGCATCGAGGGTGGTCTGGGCCAGTTCGATCTGTACCTCGAGAGTGTCGAAATCGACCAGCGTGGCGACCGAGCCACGTGCGTTGGCCCCTCCGCCGATGGAGGAAACCACCTCACCCACCTCGGCGTTCTTTTCGACCACCACCCCGGAGAAGGGTGCATAGACGGTCGACTTGTCGATGCGGGTCTCGATCTCGGAGATGGAAGCCTCCAGTGAAGCGACCCTCGCACTGGCGGCTCGTGCGGTGGCCCGGGCCGTATCGAGTTCAGAGCGCGACAGATCATCGGTACTGGAGAGAGACTGCTGCCGCTCGAGAGCGAGGCGAGCCCGCTCCTCCTCGGCCAGGCCGCCGTCGCGCTCTGCCTCGAGCCGGGCCAGCGAAGCCTGCAACTCTCGACTGTCGAGGCGCGCCACAACATCTCCTCGCTGGACCCGGGTACCCTCCTCGACATTCATCTCGATGAGTCTGCCGGGAATATCGGTGGAGAGGGATGCTCGCCTTCGCGGCACGATGTAACCATTCGATGCGACTCCCGTGCGGTCGCTGGCTCCACCTCGTCGTTGCACTCGACTGGTGATCACCTCCGGGTCCTGTGATGGGACGCGGGAAGGGATCTCTTTCCAGGCGATGTAACCGACGATCAGCATCAACGGCAGCAGGATCGGCCAGCGAGAACTTGGGGTACGGGGGGTTCGATCGATCTTCAGTCGAGAAAGATCATGCCTGGGTGATTCACCGCCGGCGGCGGGTGTGGTGTCAGGGTCGGTCATCACAACCTCATAGTGTGAGGGGGACTGGAGAATGAAGGGGCAGGATGCCAGAGCGAGGAGCACTTTCCAGCATTTCTACCAGCCGATCCGCTTCTTCGCCTCCTCGATACTTTGCTCGAGAGATTCGATCGAGGGAGATCGATGGGAAGATTGCGGGGGGAAGATCTGCGGTGGGAAGATTTCCTGCCGCTGGAGCGGGTAGGCCGAGGACCTCAGATGTGCAGGCATCGCATGGCCGGAGCGTCTCCGCCGCTGTTGCCGGATGTTGTCGAGGGAAACGGGAGCGACCACCGTCGCCTGTCCCGGTCCGGTGGGAGCCTGGGCCAGGATTCGACCGTCTGGATCGATGATCATGCTGGCACCGGGCCAGGAGAAAGGTGGGTAATGACTCGCTGAGGCTCCCTGGTTACAGGCGACCACCGCTGCCAGGTTTTCGATGGCACGGCAACGATTGATCACCGTCCACCAGTCCATCGGCTCGGAAGCTCCCCACGGATCCATGTAGGCGCTGATGCGAATCAGTACCTCGGCACCGCCGAGGGTCAGTTCTCTGCAGGTCTCTGGAAAGAGCCAGTCGTAGCAGGTGGCGACACCGAGTTTTCCGATCTCCGTCTCGGTGACGGGAAAGAGATCCTCATCGTATCCCTCGATGTCGTGGGGGCTGGTGTGAACCTCCCACGGGATCCACGGATTGACCTTTCGATAGCGACTGACGATTTCACCCTCGGGCGAGATCAGTACGGTGGAGTTGAAGAGGGCATCGGTCCAGCGCGGATCGACCTCGAGGAAGGAACCGCTCTGGATCCACACGCCATGCTTGCGGGCAGCGTCGGCGAGACGATCGGTGTGGCGATTGGGGAACTCGACCGCTAACTTCTCGCTCAACTCCTCGGCACTCTCGTAGATCGGTGCCGCATGAGCGAACTCGGGAAAGACCACCAGTTTCACATCATGAAAGGGGCGGTAGCCGATCACGGCCTGTTCCAGTTGCTCGATGATACGAGTCGTGTTGTCGGCCATCTGTTCCCGATCGCGCGGGTTTGGCTGATCGGTCTGGCAGCACGCAGCATAGTAGGTCATCGAGTTCCTCCGGTGACGGGTACTCCTACTGCTGGAGTCCGATGCTGCTGGAGCCCGATGGTCGCAGCGCAGTGGGTTCCAGCGAAGATGGTTCGAGTGTCGAGTGTCGAGTGCCGCATGGTAACCGTTGTCAGCGGGTCAGGCACGAGGTGCGCAGGATGAGTCCGTGTCGATCTCGTTCGAGACCGACACGGCCCCTTTTCTCGGCGTCACTGTTGTCGCCACGCTGTAGCGCCAGGGCGCTGCCTCGAAGTAAGGCTCCATGGCCGTGGCGCATGCGGATTTGATCGACTTGCTCGAGGATCCGTTTCCAGCGCTGATTTGTCTGTGGATCTGTCTGTGGGGTGTCGAGATCGGTGGCGAACAGGTCTCCCTGCTGAAATGTGGCGGCGAGGCGGATGCGGTCGAGCTGGATCCCGACGAAGCGGATGGCGGTGCGACGCCCCTCCATCGAGCGGCGCAGTGCCAGAGCGGTCCGGATGATGGAAGGGTCGAGGGCGGTGGGAGGGGACAGCACGATGCGGCGACGATCGCGGCGGTGATCACTATGAGCAATCTGGAGCGAAATCCCTCCCGCTTCCAGGCCTCTCTGACGCAGGTTCCTGGCGGCTCGTTCTGCCAGATATTCGATCATCGCATCGAGAGTGCGAGGGCAGGAGACGTCCTCGTCGAAGGAGGTCCCACGCTGGATCGATCGTGGAATCTCGCGACCACCGAGGGGCCGATGATCTTCGCCTCGGCAGCGCTCGTACAGGGCCTCACCGTTTCGCCCGAGGAGTCCGGCGAGAGCCGAGCGCGAGAGCTCGCGCAATTGTTCAACCTTCTCGATGCCGAGATTCGCGAGGATCTCTACGGTACGAGGACCCACCCCGGGTAAGTTCTCCACCGGTAATCGTAGGAGCAAGGCTTCCTCTTGTTCCGGCTCCAGATAGCCGAGCCCGTCCGGTTTATGAAACTTGCCGATGAGTCGAGCGAACATCCGGTTACGACCGAGTCCCGCCGTGACGGTCAGTCCGGTCGTGGAATGAATCTGGGCGCGTAGCCGGGCGATTTCTTTGGCGGGGTCCGGATAGATTCGTTCGGTTCCAGTCAGATCGCAGTACGCTTCGTCGAGGTGCTCTTCCACCAGTGGCGACCAGTTGTGGCAGATCTCGAACATTCGAGTGGCGTAACAGCGGTAGATCGATTCGTGACCACGTACGATCACCAGTGGTGGACATTTTCGGAGCGCCTGGCCGAGTGGCATCCCCGCCTTCAACCCGTGCTCCCTCGCTTCGTACGAACAGGAAGCGATGACTCCACTGCCGACGGCCACCGGCTGTCCGGCGAGTCGCGGATTCCGCAACTGTTCGACCGAGGCGAAGAAGGCATCGATGTCGAGGTGGAGGATCAGCGGGCGAGGAGTCATCGATGGGGAACGGGATGGCGAGAACGGGGTCGACACGGGGCGTCCTTTCTTTTCTTGCTCTTTTCTTTCTGGGCGACAAGCGGGGTGGGACAGGATAGCGAACATCTGTTCGCCATCCACCCT